>Ga0123352_10006504_pt1 | contig 17888 bp, 10 predicted proteins | sample TergutLab28metaG_FD_89700 | JGI IMG/M metagenome (GOLD analysis project Ga0123352, IMG submission 89700) | Labiotermes labralis P1 segment gut microbial communities from Petit-Saut dam, French Guiana - Lab288 P1 | ecosystem: Host-associated > Arthropoda: Insects > Digestive system > Gut ... | reverse complement strand
GCACCGAATGATAGCAAGCATTTCCTGACCTCAATCTGCTCTTAATTTCTTCCGCAATAGAATTTTGATTTGTTAAAGTTGTTCCCAAATATTTAAACTCTTCCACCCTCTCGAAGGTACTATAATCAATCCTCACACTGTGAATTCGTCCTGCATTCTGATCTCGAGACATGACCATGTACTTAGTTTTATCAGCACTTACTTCCAGTCCAATCTCCCTAGTAGCAGCTACTATAGCTTCTGCAGTTTCCTCTAGAGTAAGGAGTTACACATAATTTCTTCCTTTTCTCTTTCCGTCTTTGCCTTTTTCTGCTTCCTGTCTTGGACTTAACAGATAACGCCAAAGCGATATCGTCTGCCCAGAACTCTTACTGGGATGTGCGGTAGGCCACACTGTTCAAGCAACGTCGGCAGAGTCGTATCATTTTCATTGTCGGAAGGCATATTTACTTGTATGTCTCATTATATTTGGACTATATCAAAATGTAATTTTTATGCATGAGTGAGCTTTTAAGCAATTCAATCTCAATACCATAATTAGGAAACTGTTTCTTTGTTTATGTGAGCTGTATTAAGATACTGACAAAAAGAGCAATAAATTGCCGGGCGATGAAAGTGTCCTTCCTAGAAAAATCCATTACGGGACATCACAGTGGACTAGGCACAGTGATTGCAACACTTTACCGTTTAAATTCAAAAAGGCTTTAAGCTGATCGAACGTACAATAAGAGAAAAATGTAGAAGGGAATATAATGATGTAATGAATCTAAATGACTATGAAATAAATGAAGTTGGCTCATACAGACTCAGCTTACTGCATCGTACTGAACAGTAGCATACTATTGTGCACAGATCTGTAGCATAATTTTTCGTCAAGCCGGTAGCATACTATTGTGCACTGATGTGTAGCATACTGTTGTTTATAGACCTGCAGCGTACTGCTTTGTACTGAACAGTAGCATACTGTTGTGTACAGATCTGTAGCATACATTTTGTCAAGCCTGTAGCATACTCTTGTGTACTGACGTGTAGCATATTGTTGTGTACAGAGATGTAGCATACTTTTTTGTCAGGCCTGTAGCATACTCTTGTGTACTGACGTGTAGCATAGTGTTGTGTACAGAACTGTACCGTACCTTTGTATACAGATATGCAGCATGCTGCTTTATACTGAACAGTAGCATAGTGTTGTGTAAATATCTGTAGCATACTTTTTTATCAGGCCTGTAGCATACTCTTGTGTACTGACGTGTAGCATAGTATTGTGTACAGAACTGCAGCATACGTTTGTACACAGGCCTGCAGCATGCTGCTTTGTACTGAACGGTAGCATACTGTTGTGTACAGATCTATAGCATAATTTCTTGTCAGGCCTGTAGCATACTGTTGCGTACTGACGTGTAGCATACTGTTGTTCATAAACCTGAAGCGTACTGATTTGTACTGAGCAGTAGCATACTGTTGTATACACATTTGTAGCATACTATTTGTCAGGCCTGTAGCATACTCTTTTGTACTGACGTGTAGCATAGTGTTGTGTACAGAACTGTAGCATATCTTTGTATACAGACCTGCAGCATGCTGCTTTATACTGATGATTAGCATACTGTTGTGTAGAGACCGATAGCATACTGTTGTATACATTATCTACCTGTATGCAGCATACTGTAACAGTAAATGGACAACAGACGTTATACCTGTTTTAATTCCATAATAATGTGATGTAATATTCATATAGACATTTCTGCTTATGAAAACACTTCCAAGTTTTACAGGAAGCTTGATGTTGATGCAATGTATTGAGTCACACAGGGTCTCTTACAAATGGACTCAGGTTAGTGATGCGCGTCGTGGGTTTCTGTGCTGAGTTCAACGAAAATAATTTCAGAATGTAGGTTAGCAGAAGTTGGAATAGTTGATTTCTTTGTTGGGTTTTTCTTTTAAGTCATTAAAATATCTTTGTGGGAAGCCAGTCGTTCCATTGCAAGACCGGTAAGTTCTGCGTGGCAGGAATGATGAAACTGTAATCTGATTTTGCTCTAACATATAATGAAGTCGCTCGAGATGGTAACTCCATTACTGTGTAATTGTGACTGCTTGATGAGAAATTCCCACTGCTTCCTTAGAGGTAGTCAACCCTAACCATCCTCTGTCTTCTGTGGACTGGGAGTGCAGTGCAGTGTCTCGGTTTCAGTTTATTGCCAACTACACCAAGCTACTCAACACGTCGTGGCGATGCAGTGGCCTATAATTGTAGTAAAAATACGTATTAGTTTTTATTATTTTTGTTTCAACACTTGTTTTCTTTTTAAACACATATTTTATTACAGACGTTTCCTAATTATCATAGTTATTAAGTATAATTATAATAATAATTATTACTTTAAATATTAAATGTAATCACCTAAGATTTTCTATGAGACATTAAATCGATTGTCCAACGTATGTAGTGAAAGCGTCATATTTTACAATCTTATTTATCTTCGGTAACTTTCGTACTATTAATGATTTATGTACATAATGTAATTTTCCAGCAAATACATTCAATTTAGACATTTAATATGGTGTATATTAAGTTGTCAGTCGCTCATACCTTTATAGCGTCGAATAATAAGTCTATGGATGAACGATTTATTGGAAACAATTTGGAAGTGATCATTCGAGGCCTAATCGAAGCACTGTCCTGGTATTTGTCCTCAAGAACTTAGTAATACCACGATATAATTTATTTGGTTTTGCTGATAATTTTTTCAAGATTTTTCTACTCACTTCTAGAAGGCAACTTAAATATTTAATGATTAAAATTTTCAAATAAACGAAACACCAGTAAAAAATGAAACAAAAATTTCTTTTTCTCGAGGGTGTTAAATATTTTTAAAATGTGCCTTTAAATGTTCCATTTCATCAGTTATAAATCTGTGTATGCCTTTTAGTTTTATTAAATTTTATGTTGAAAATCCTTAACACAGGTTTGTGTAACGCCATGTCAGTGTCCATTCTTGTCTGTCTGTCTACGACATACCAGCATCTGATGTGGTAGACATTCTTTCTTAATTTTCTGTTATTCATGCCATGAATATTCTTACATATTCTTACTAGTAATACATCAGCCAACGAATGTATTTCATAAAACATAATTTATGACGTTAATCTGCTACATGTTTCGACACTGGAGTGCCATCCTCAGACAGCTTTTCCGATCAAAGGAATGCAAAACCAACACTTTGATCTAGGTATGCCTCGCCCTCATTGGAGTGATTAAAATATCAACATTCTAAAATAAATAAAATTGAGAAACAAAAAGTTACAGTGTTGTGATACTAAACTATGTGACAGATTATTTAATTAGTATACCAACTGATGCGCATACATAAAAATTCCACATTAAAAAATTAAAATTGCTCCGACATGTTTCGATCCTAAGGTCATCATCAGAGAGCTACAATTTCCTCGCTGAATTCTCTATTAAAATTAGTCACTGATTAATTTTGTTGTATAATCAGCATTTATTATTGTGTAAGGTTATGTTGTGATACTGGCTATAGCCAGTATCACGCAGCAAAGCACAGGACGCACACCCGTAGTCGGGAACTCTCAACAACATAACCTTACACAATAAGACATGCTGCCACAACACCCTGTTTATACAACGAAATTAATCAGTGACTAACTTTAATAGTGACTTTTGCGAGGAAGGTGTAGCTCCCTGATGATGATCTTAGGATCGAAACATATCGGAGCAATTTTAATGTTTTAATGTGGAATTTTTATGTATGAGTATCAGTTGGTATACTAATTAAATAATTCAATGATATGCGCGGTGCAACAATAAGGGTATGTGACAGATGTTCCATACAGAATATAAATAGCTACGAACTTGTACTTTAAACGACACTCACATAGATTTAGTATCAAAGCGTTGTAATTTTATATTTGTCAAATTCGTGACTTTTAGAATTTTAATATTTTTAATCATTCAATTGAGGAAAATGTATACCCAGTTTGGCGTATTGGGCTTGTATTCCATTGATCGGAGAGACTTCCTGAGGATGGAACCCCGGTGCTTAAACATATAGGAGATTAATACTTATCATAAAGTGTATTCTATTAAGTGCATTTTTTCTTTTATATTTTTGACCTTTGTACCAGTTTATCAGGAAATGATTGTACTAAACATTGTACATCAGTTCAGATTTAATCCTCATTGACACTTAACAAAATCTAATACATTTTATGTCGCAAAAGTAGACCTGTATCATAAATCCTTAATATATTTTTGGAACCGGGGTGGAAATGTGGGAGGATCGCGTTTGTAATTTATGTATAGTACTGTACGGAGTTCACCGTCTCTGGGACTTTCTTTCTGCTTATCGCTTTCATTTTCACCTCTTATATATTATTTTCAATCTTCACCCACTGCAGAGGCGTCTGCTGCATTTTTCTTCGTATTGAAAATATTTCTGTGGTATCATTAAGTACTCGCTGAAAATTGTTATCTGCATTTAGACAATGTTGTGTCCATTCATTCTGCAATTGTTGCGCGCCCATTCCGAAAACTCTGTCTATTCTGGTTCACATTGTTTTTCTAAAAGAAATATCCTTTCATGTACCTGAGACTGTGGTTTTGTTGAAAAGAATCTGAGCATCGTTTGAGAAGATTTCATAGACTTAATGCCATGCGTTTTCCGAAATAGAAGCTTTAAACCGTCCGACTTTACCCAGAATTTTATTGAGGTATATCTGCTAAACCGTTTTACGCGTAGTTAACCACAAATTTGTTCTGTTACTTAATGCACTGAACTTGATGATACTGCTGTCTCCAGCATGCCATTTATCAGAGGTGAGAAAGGAGATAAAGGACGATTACGAAGAAGTGAAATCTTCTAAAACAACCGCTTATCCCACAACACTACACTCTTTGATGTGTACTTAATCTACTCTCTGTACAAGGCATAAAGTTGTGGTGCTTTCCAACAGCCAGTTTAATAAAACGGAAAAGTATGACGTGGTGGAAACTTCCGTGAAGCATTTAATTACTAAAAGTAAAATGACGGATTTAACACCACTGTCAACGTGCCACGTTTTATTTCACATCCTGGATAGAGAGGTTTTTTTTTAAAATTAATTCAACTTTTTCAGGCTAATGAATACGAAAGCATTAAATTATTTTTATTTTAGAGTAATGTTGTAGTGTTGGTCGGCGGAATAAACTGTGTGCGTTATGTTACTGTTACCCAATATGTAGCACAGAAACAGTACCACCTAAAACAATATAGCAGTATTGATAATTTTACCGCTAAGACTGTACGAGTGAAAATGCCACTAAACGAAATACTACAGTATTAAGATCACCCAAAATATAGGTGTATTAATAATGTTACTACCAAGTATATAACAATATCAATGTTACCCAGATAAATGCCACAGGACTAATATAGCCCAAAATGCAAGAACAATAATAATGTTACCACCAAATATATAACAATATTAATGTTACTGTGATAAATACCACAGAATTACTACTGCCCAAATAAGTATCGAAGTATTAATTATGTTACCCCCACAATAACACAACATGCATGTTGCACAAGGAAATGCCACACCAATAATATTACATAAATAAATGTTCCAGTAATATTATAACCAAAGAAATGCGACACTACTGATATCATCCTAAGAAGTACCACCATGTTGCTGATCCACCACACAATATGATACGCAAAGAAATTTCTGAGATTTAGTGTCATAAATGAGTTCAAATTTCTATCTGTATTCGTACAATCAAAATAAAACACCTACCCCCCACAAGTATAATAAAACTGAGCCACATTTCGTAAGCAGGTGAGACAAACCAAAAGTTTTGAGAAGGGTTTACAACCAGTTGTCCGCAGGACGCGTGAGGCACTGGAATTCATATAGTGCGTCCCTCAGTATAATCTAATTTTAGTTATAGAATAGGACCAGGTAGGGAATTGAAGACTTTATCACTACTTAAATAATTGAGGAATTTTTCGTTACCGTCCACAACGGCGCAACGATATTACGACGAACTTCAGTAGTGGCAGTCCTGTATCAGCCAAGTGATATTCACATTTCAGTTACTGTGATGTAGTGCAGTTTTGTTATTAAAATCAATATCTTTTTTGTTGTGTTTTAAATTGTGAGCAATGTGCTTAACATTCTTATTGTTGCAAGTAAGTTGTGAACCGTCTACAGTTTCAAAATTATTCTGTAAGCTGAGAAGGAAGGACAATCAAAACACTAGGCTATGGAACTTACTGCGACATGAGTTCTGCGCATGTTTGGGATTTTGCGCAGCGTAGAATGGTGGTTTCGTACCGACATTTCGGTCCCGTGTTCAAGGGCAAAGGAGTCCAAGAATAATTCTTCTTGGACTGTTTTACCCGTGACGATGGCTTTCTAAAGAAGTCAAAACATGTTGCAGTAAGAAATTTCAGGCTTCTGTCGCGGTGTAAATGAGATGTGTGCTCTTTTTGGACTAATGTTTGAGGACACGTAATCGGTCCCATCTTGAATCTTAACCCTTAACCGCTGAAGATGGCGGGGATTTTCTTGACAAGAAAACGGATTATCATCTATAAAAGAAAGTATATAATACACACATAACACAATTATTGAGGAACGTTCTTTTCTGCACAAATCTTGTCAAGGGTGCTAAAATCCATCAATAGTAGCTCCTCAGGTTTAATTCTTGCTGTGGAACACAAATGGTCTGGAACAGCGGATTCGTATCCGTAGCACACACAGGTTGAGTGGTACAGTCTGACATGATCATCCAAATTATACTATAAGTGCCATATCATAATTACGCAGTAATGAATTTCACGTCTTGCGCTACTGACCAAGCAACCGGCTGGGCATGTGGCACGTGTGAGTGAGAAGGCAAATGCATAGAGGATTTAGGTGGCAGACCTGAAGTAAAGAAACCACTTGAAAGACGTGGGCGAAGATGGGAATATGTTACATTTGGTCTTAAAGAAATAAATTGGGAGGTCTTCGAATGGATTAATCTGGCTCAGGACATGGGTAATGGCGGGCTGTTGTGAACACGGTAATTAACTGTAGTCTTTCATAAATTATCCCGAAATTTCTTGGCTAGTTCAGGAATTAGTAAGCTCTCAAGGAGGCCTCTGCTACGTGGAGTAGTTATTTATTTAGTTAATTAGTTAGTTAGTCAGTCAGTCAGTCAATCAGTCATTCGATCGGTCGGTCGGTCGGTCGGTTAGTCAGCCAGTTAAGTTAGTGGATAGGTAGTTGGGTAATTTCTTTCATCCGGCTCGATGTTATTTGAGATACGCGCTCTTCTGGGGTATAATGCAACATCGATTGGTAGTTTTTTCTTCTGGGATTTCTTGAACTTTGAAGATAGGACCGATATATTGCCCCGAAACGCTGGTAAAGAAATACCACTCGACGATGTGTAATACCCTAGAAGAGCGCAGATCTCAGGTACGGAGTCACCTAAAATGTCACTGTCACTTATTTGCTTTTGTGGAATGAGAGTAATAAGAAATGCAATGAAGAGCAGAGGAATTAGCGTTTGGCGCATGCGTAGAGCAGAGATGCGAACGATCACGACCCCAGAAACGCAGGCAGTCCCACTTTATGAAGTGGTCAGTAAAGTTGTTGGACTAGTATGGAAATTGTAGTGGTCCGAAAACATTTGTCCAATATCAAATTTAAAGATGATCCGCTCTGCGGTTATCAGGATGTACGTGAACAGATGGATGTGTGGATGTACAGACGAAGTCGTTGTAACAGGTGTCGAGCGGGGATGAGAAGAGACAAAATTTGACAGTGCTGCACGCAGGTTATTCCAAATTAATCCCCCGCCACATTTCTGAAGTCCCTTCTGATTTGCCCACACATTTAGACTGTATCTTCCTCCTCCTACATTCCTTTTTTTCCACCCTCGCTATTTGAAGCTACCCTTTGCACCTCAGGCATTTTTCTTTCTCTATTTGTTCTTTCTGTCAAGTTTTTTGCTTTTTTATATCCTTTCTCTTTTCGTAGATATCAGATACGGTTGGATTTCTAACGACGTCATTGATTGATTGATGAACCAACGTTCACTGTAACTGTCTATACGATTTTTGCAGAGGTACTTATATTCCTTTTGTAGCGTTTGTAATTAGTAATGTTTAGTGTTTGATTAATTGGTTCTTGTTTCGTCATTATTTACCTTAATTTATTAATGTTTTCATGTTTGTGTCTCTCCTTCGTCTAATTAATCTTCATTGCAAATGAGCTCTAATTATTTCCACTTGAGTTTAAATTACTTTTCTTTTGATTTTGAAACAAGAACTGAGTTTTTCTTCGCTTCGGAATAAGTGGAAGGGTTCAGAGGAAAACTTTTTTCTTTATGAAAAGGCAGATAAAGCAATTACGTAATAGAGAAGGTGCATCCATGTTCTGGGAATGAGAATGAAAGACAAGATAAAAAGAGACAGCGATATCAAGCCCAATAGATTCGACTACCCGAGGCCATCTACACAATTATCTCAACCACAAAACATAGCGAATTCAGCGCCAGCAGCCAACAGCCATCCTGGCAATGATACGGGCATGTAGACAGACTGCTTTGTATACAATTTGGGTTTGGAGAGCTCCGTATTATACAGCCTATGAAATCTAATAAAATGAACGTTCTACTTTAACGTTTGCTCTGTAGATTGTGTAGCAGCGACTTGTTGATGAAGGTTTACTTTGATATGCTTTTAAACTGCAGATCAGTCCACGATTTTTAGAGCCGTGTCTTCCTGATCGTTGTGGCTGTATTGATGTAATTGAAGTAACGGGCAAATTAATTACTTTATATTAGTATGTTACTTCTATTAGATTTCACGGGTCCATACTAGCGATTTGCAGAAATGTGTTATTCCTTGATATTAGAGTGTGCGGTATTGCGAATGGTTTTATGCACTGTAGTAATCACTGCTCTCATATAACCAAAAGTTTGTTACATGACACTTTTTTTTTGCAGGTAAGAGCAAGAATTGGCAGCATGAGACTTCATCCCATGGCCCGCGATGTCCCCCCAGTATTTCGGTATGTCACAGATATTGTAATTCAATTTTAATATGTTTATGAGTTTTAAATATATATATACATATCGAAGTTTGAAGTTGTCCTTTAAATTCTGAAAGAATTATACTGGAATTTATCCACTATAGCACAAATATCGGACTGAAATATTTGTATTGAAATTCTAAAAGCCCAATATAAGTATAAATATGTACGAGATGTTTTCAAAAAGAGACTGAACTTTTTAAATAGCGTGCCAACCAGCAAAGAGAGCGCGCTGCGGTTACTGAGCGCACCTAGCGTCAGGTCTTCACAACAAACTGCCATTTGTCCCGTTTCGTTATGAGCCTTAGTGGTCGAGCTACATCAGCTGAACTGAGCACGTGCACTAGCTGTTCGTCGGATTAGTGACAGAGTGACAAAGAAAACGCTTGAAGAAATTCCGCTGCAAACTTGGTAAACATTTTACGGAGACATTTCATTTTCTTAACCAAATATACAGGGAGGACTGTATGAGCCGAACGCAGCTCTATGAGTGGTTTAAGCGTTTTAAAAACGGCAGAATTTCGGTCGGTGAAGATCCCAGGCCTGCACGACTTTCCACTTCAACAATCGACAACTATGTCGAGAGAATTGTGAAGTGAGAGAGAAAACCAACAAGATGCATCTTGTTGGTTTTCTCTCTCACTTCACAATTTGCTCACGATGCACGGTCACAGAAATCTAAAGTATGTAGAGAGAGTTCCTGCTGTGATTCGTGGAAATCGTCGTTTAACTGTCCGAGAAGTTTCTGACGAAGTGCACATCAGCATAGGATCTTGCCATCAAAATTTACTGAAAAACCTCAGATGCGTCGCGTCAGTGCAAAATTCGTGCCGCGTTTGTTGACTGACGACCAGAAAGAGAACCGTGTTGACATCAGTCAGGAACTGCTTGCCGATGCAAATGGTAATGAAAACTTTCTTAAGAACATCATAACAGGAGATTAGACGTGGGTTTATGGGCATTATGTTGAAACCAAGATGCAATCGTCGCGGTGGATGGGGAAAAGATCTCTTCGACAAAAAGAAGTACGGATGAGTCGGTCAAAGATCAAGGTGATGTTGGTTGTGTTTTTTGATTGGAAAGGCATTATCCGTCATTAATTTTTACCACGTGGTCAGATGGTAAACAAACATTTGTACCAAGAAGTTTTAGCGCCTTTGAGGGAGCTGTGCGCATGAAGAGGCCTGATTGTGGGGAAACCACACTTGGATGTTGCACCACGACAATGCGCCGGCTCGCGCGTCCCTCCTCATCCACAGTTATCTGGCAAAACATCAGACATCCTTTGTGCCCCATCCACCCTACTCTCCGGACTTTGTCCCAGCAGACTTCTTCCTTTTTCCCAAACTTAAAACCGCTTTGAAAGGACGTCGTTTCCAAACCATAGAGAAGATCCAGAAAATGCGATAAGAGAACTGCGCGCAATCACAGAAAGTGCGTTACAGAAAGCATTCCAACAATGGAAGAAACGTTGGGAACGGTGTATCGCCACAGATGGAACAACTTTGAAGGAGTCAGTGCTTAAAATTCTGTAAAATGAGCAATAAAGTAATTATAGCAAAAGTTTGGTCTTTATTTGAACGCGTCCTGTACTATATGACTCCAATGCAAGGCTTAGCTTGAAGTAATCAAAACGTCTTATTAAGTTAAATTACATACTTCTTATGAAAGGCAACTTGATTATTAAATTAAATTGAAGCAATTATTATTAACCGTCAACGTGTCTGTTACAATGTATTAATATTTCAAAGAGAAATTCTATCTAAATTGTTCTAATCTGTCTCTTGACCAAATTTTTGTTCAATCTCCATGTTTAGACTGGATTTGTTTCGAACGGGCGGGCACCTATTTGAATACGAGAGCAAGTTACGTATGAAGTTCTAGATAATGTCCGTTTCGGCGCAGCATACATGTTGGAATTTCCCCGCGGATTTCCTTTTAGATGGAAACACACAAATTTTGGGAATCGTGTTTGTGTGCTTTCCACCGAGAGCAAGACGATGGGAAGCGTCCCATATTTGTGTCACCTGCTATTCTACAGCACTGAGTGGAAAGGCATTAGATAAATTCGTAGTTCTATAATCCTGAAAGCTATGCTTAGTACTTGAGGAGATTAAAATCATCACTACACACTGAGCTCATTCTTCTTATTAAGATGTCTGAGATTAAGTTTCATATCACCATGTATATTAATAGGCTAAGTATTGTTTGCAACAACATGAAGTACTAAAATACCGAAAGGATCTTTCCATTAAACACAACTACGCATTTAATGTCCTACTATAAGCTACGTGTTTCATTCCAAATGTACCATCATCAGGATAGGTACAGGAGTTCAAATGAAGGTAAAAATGTGAACATTACAAATGTGTTTCTTGTGAGAGCTCACTTACCCATATTTACAACTATTAGTTGTATATACAAGCTATCGTTGCAGCTTGAACTATGTAAGTTTTTTCTTTAAGATTTTCTTGCTCTGAAGTTTTTAAAATATGAAAAATATGCTTCTATAAAAGTTTGAAATTAATTAGAAAACCCCTTATTTTTGTAATAAATATTGGATTTTTTATTTTCTGAAGAAATGCACCTAAAACAGTTTGAAATATTTTGATATGTTAAAAGATTTGGAAAAACAAACTTTTAAAAATCATGTATGTACGGTCACCAGTTTCTAAAAAAAACTATGTAAGTTTGCTGTTGTAAAACGTACTTACATATATTTACATTTTAACAGCAATTTAAGTTCTTGAATATAACTTCTTGGCGATCTGGTAGGACGAAACATGTAGCTTATCTGTGCGTAATAAATATATAGTTGTGTTTGATGGTGGTTTACTAATGAATGAATTAATCCTTTAAACAAGGAAATCCACTTCAGTCCGTAAACGGACTTACTATAGTCTACTGCATATTCCAATGGAAATGCTGTGTACTGCATTGAAAAGTGCACAGTTTCCTGTCATGTTCATTCCTCTAGGACTGACTGTCCGTCAGCTTCTGTTCGCTCTATTCTAAATGAGGTATATTCCACCTGATAGGAATCCCGGCAAGCAAAAGCAAAGTGACGTTTGTTTTTTTGTTTGTTTGTTTGTTTCTGGCGCAATAGCCCCCAGTGGGCCAGGGCCTCCTCATTCACGAGGTTTCTAGATCACACACAACGACGCACCATATTCGGTAGGACTCCTCTGGACGAGTGATCAGTTCGTCGCAGAGACCTCTACCTGACAACACACAACATTCACAACATGCAGACATCCATGCCCCCGGTGGGATTCGAACCCACAATCTCAGTAGGCGAGCGGCTGCAGACCTACGCCTTAGACCGCGCGGCCACTGGGACCGACGCAAAGTGACGTAGTAGGCATAAAAATGTTCCTTCACATAGAAGTTCGTAGTACGTACCGTAGATTGATGGTGGCCTGAATGTCTAACGATGTGACTGTGGAAGAGAAGAAAGAACGGAAGTATCGGAATAAAGAAAACGACTGAAATAAAGCGGAGGTAAAATAATGTGTAATGCTGAATTACAATTCATAAATCTGGTACCAGGTGGACTCCTCAGGGATGCAACTAGAATGAAGATTAGGTATGTTGAGCGGTTTATTTGTATCCAAAGCGGAGGAAATAAGAAGAGCTACAGAACATAACATCATGAGGAGGTTCGTGATTTATCACCAATCATTCTTAGTGTTACTAAATCAAGAAGTATGGTATGGGTGAGACATGTAGCTCGTATGGGGAAAAGAGAAATACACGTGATTTTTGTGGGGAAAAGAGAAATACACGTAATTTTTGTGGGGAAAAGAGAAATACACGTCATTTTTGTGGGGAAAAGAGAAATACACGTAATTTTTGTGGGGAAAATAGAAATACACGTAATTTTTGTGGGGAAAAGAGAAATACACGTAATTTTTGTGGGGAAAAGAGAAATACACGTAATTTTTGTGGGGAAAAGAGAAATACACACGTGATATTTATGGGGAAAACTTAAGGAAAGAGATTACTCGGAAAACTTAAGCCTGTACGGAAGGCTAATATTAAAATGGACCTTAGGGAAGTAGGGTAGGGGAGTACAGAGTGGATTAATCTTGCTGAAAATACAGACAAGAGGCAGGCTGTTGCAAACAGGGTAATTAACTTTGGAGTTCCATGAAATGCGGGGAATTACGTGTCTAGCTGGGGAATTGCTGTATTCTCAGGGAGTTATCTGCTGCATATCGTCAGTTAGTTGGTTACTTATTTAATTATCGCAATTGTAAGTCTAAAACAGAAACACACAATTTTCGACATTTACGAATGTACAATTTATCCGCCAGTCAGGGACTGCAGTTACTTCTAATACTTTGTGGTCAAGTCTAAGTCAAATATCGAGTGTTAAGTGGTTATCGTAAAACCAATAAGGAAGGAGGGAACTTTGGTTTTTGAAGTGGCTGAGGAAATTAACTTGAACTCAGAAACACGAGTCTGTTACGTTATTTGCATCCCAAGAGAAACAATTTAAGCAACGAAGTTCAGCGCCTCTCCTGTCGGTGATTTAATTCACTTTGTTCGTATTGGGAATACGGCGGATCCAAACAGAACATTGCCTTGAAATACTGCACACTACTTTTTGATGATTTTGTATCAGGCTTACTAACTGTAGCACCAAATATCGAGAGAGATCCTGCGTTTACTGTGCTGGACATACCCAGAGACTATCGGCTCGTTTTTTATTTTACGATCCATTTCTCCCATTCTGTTGGAAACAATGAATAAGTCACGAAATTTGTCTCATGATGACTTATTTCATTGCAGAGTTCCGAGGCAGTAGTTCCCCAAACACCTATTAATGCCTAGCTAACCTCTTAGGCTGTATAACGTACCAGGGAAATGATATGTTGAAACTGACTTGAAAATGAAATAGGAATTCCTTATTTATAACTAACAAAGTCGCTAAATTTCTTAAATCTTTAAACGTGAAATATATTTTATACTTTTTTAGCTCTCCATTTTAAATGTGGCTATAATTTGTTTTCCAACAGCCTTATGGTTATTTTTCCAGACTTTTACAACATGGATTTCATCTTATGTTATTCTGATGCCGGTAAAGTAGTCACATTTTCTTTTGATTATGTCATTTTTTTGTCAGGCATTGCAAATCTTTATTACAGCAAATATTGCGCACTTCATTGGTAATGTGGTACATATTTCTTTTATCTTGTTCTAATGTTTGTATCCATACAGATTTGACGTTTACATTTAACCGCTTGAAGCACAGTAGAAACTAAGAAATAACTGCTTCAACAATTAAAGGAGTTATAATTTTGCTCCCACTGTTCATTTATGGATTTCATATATGATTCTCAAAATAAGCATTAATTTAATCCCTGTATGTCACTAATCAGTTGCTGAGGCATATATTCTGTGTGGTGTACACGATCACCCTTTGTACCTCGTTTGCCCTGACTTGCTCTGTGAGGTAGTTGAAACTTCTTACGGATTACTCTTCTTGTTCATCGGATACACACATAGTTTTCACTATTTGTTTATGTATTTTTTGTAGCTGAGATGTAAAGTACACTCTTTTCTAGTTAAGCAAAAAAAAATCATATTCTCATAACAGAAAAGAAAACAAGCGTCACTTCCTTTCAGAAATAATAACCTTTTTTATTAGTTGACCACACTATACAGCACACTATATAGCACCTCACGCACTCAACTCTGTTATACTCGACTGCCAGCGTCATTCACCCAATTCCGTTATCTGCTGCTAATCGTTTCTCCGTTTAGATCTCTCTGTAGGTTACCCTTCCTACCTATCAACAACGGTTCTTGAATGTACGTTGGTAGTTTAAATGTATAACGGATGGCTATGAGCCGCTCGTAACTGCGACCAGTAATCGCTCCATCCAATAAACAAATACAGGCCTAACAAAAATGTTCGGCTACTGTAGCATACAAAGTGGATCTTTAAATACGAGTATATATTATTTAGATTAAAATCAGACTTTTAAGTGTTAAATAACGTAGCAATGAATTTATCGCTATAAATACTGACATTTTGTAAACAGGGAATATTCTTGTATCCTGCGTGGACCCCGTGGGGAACGTATCTTGGATGGTGTTCCAGAGGGATGGAGCTCGGAACTCAGGTTAAGACGGGGAGTCAGGCGGGCCGCACACACTCTCAATAATCCCCAGATAGAGTGTACTGGAGTTTTATTGTGCGTAATTAGGGAATAATTGCGGTTACAACTGAACTGTATTGGTGACAAATCTCGCCAGTGGGGTTCTTCATTACCGTTAACACTCACTGACCATCCAGCTTCATTCTCTGTTGCTCAGTCACTGTTCGAGATACACAGCAGACTGCTACTGCAGAACAAGGCAGCTGCTGTTACATGAGTTACTGCAAACACTGCTCGCGCGATAAACAGAGCTTCCAGTTATAAACAAAAAGAAATAGGAGGAAATTATATTCCTCCTATGCCTGGTCTGCTTAATAAGAAATGGAAATGTAAACAAATGGTATGAGTTACAGAGAGGCGAGAACTAAGCATGATAAAATTAAGCTTATGCCTTACATACAGTACATACAAGAATGTCAGAAAGAAAAGAGAGAAAACCACAACAACAACAAAAATTAATGTGTGTCAACTACACAATACAACAGTTCCAATTCTCTTTTTATTTTTTCCTGTTAACTTTTGTTCGATTAGCACATTTTTCCACATAAGATATGTGCCCCAGGATGTGGTACGAAGCGCAGTAAATTATGTACACGACACTCAGATACTTATATATGGATTTTAACCAGCTACAGCAGAAAAAAAGTTTGTAGTTCGGAAAGCGAGATAACACATATAAAAAGTGGAGAAAATAGACGTTAATTTAGAAGACCAGAACTGTACACAGTATATCCCACGGGAAGAATGGGTGCAAAAAAATGTGATAAAATAGTGACACAGAAAAGAAAAGTAAAACGTACGCCTACATCTAGGTTTCTGCGGATGACTGCTATGTGATTGTTTTAGTTACACCCTAGAGGTTCTTGGCAGGAAAAGATTAAACCGATGTTATACGACGGTATTACGCAGGACCTGTTTTTTTGGGCAGTGTTCTGAGACAAAAGACAATTTTTCTAATCGGAATATCTGCAGGTCGGCATCATGCGCACAGACACCCTAAAAACTGAATAATGGTTTTCACTCTTCTTCGTTTCGTGTGTAACCATCTGTAAACTTACTTTGTCTGTATACTTAATAATAAAACACCACTTCAGGAAAACTGTACAGGCGATGGAGGTACAGCCGTGCAGATTCTTAAACTCGGCTTTAGCTGAAAGTGCGTTGTCGGCGTGGTACTCCGCTCGCTGTACCGCCCGGTAAATCTCTCGTTTCCAGGAGGTAGGAGGCTGGTAGGCCCGAGAACCGGTGGGGATGAGTTGATAAATCTCCTCCTCTGCGGTAAATCGAGTCTCCATTCCACCATCATACAGCGCGTTGTATAGTCACTACACTGGCTTAGCTGTTTCTTCTTCTACAGCGCTGTAATACGACACTCAACACTCGCGATATTTTTTATTGATATGGAAGGGATGAATTACTATATTTGTTACGTTTTTAGTTGCGTAAATTACTGTGAATTTTATTGTACGTCCGTGAAGTTTTATTTTGGAGCAGAGACAGTTGTGTTTTTAAAGTGACTAGGTTACCGGCCTGATAACCGACTTCAATTTCCGGGAGGTACACAAATTATTTTTTCTCCGCGACACCCAAACCAGCTCTGGAGGTCCACTGTCTCCTTTCTGCAGTGGGTACAAGTTTGGCGTTTCCTGGGGAATAAAGCGGTTGGGGCCTATAGCTGAACAATCACCTACACTAGTGCTACCGTTGAGAGTTTTTGGACCTATGCTTCCGTTTCCCCATATAATTTCGTGACATCGTGCTTAATTATGTGCAGAAACTGGGATATTTGTTTTCCTTTCTGAAAGAACATTTCTGGTAGACGTCTTCACAATTATCAGAGAAATCAGTGCTTCGTAAATTATCATAAACGTAATTAATTGATCTGATACATGAGTATGTGTACAAACTATAAGGAGGGGTGCTGCTGACATCCATACTGCTTAATTAGATGGGTTTTATTCGCACCTTTCTTGGTTACATTTACAGACTCGATTGTTCTACTGACGATATTTCTTTAATGGCAATTGATCGGATGCCAGTTGATCACGTTCTTATTACGCGGTCCTACTTCAGCGTTAAGTTGTCTGCCGCAGCTGTAGTGAATATCGATGTATCGATTTTTGCGAGCGTGTTGAAGAGGTCAAGCCAGCAGTTTTCCCAGATGATGACGTGTACGTGACATCACTATCTTGTTGAAATGTGTGAAGTGCCTCCGGTTTATGGCCAGTATTTAGAATAGCCCTTCAAACATGAAGAGGAACAGGGAACGCTCGTTGGGTATAGTGACTGGAATCATGCTTCAACCTTTAGCGGGGGCAATAGGCTGTTATCTTTCATTTGTTCAGAGTGCTTCTGGGTCTACTGCGTCTCCTTTTTAAGGGTAAAGCGATCTGCTTCACTAAGGGCAAAACGGCGAAGGAGGGAAGATGATCACCTACCTCCATCTTGTGCCGTAGTCCAGAAGGCATAGCGCTGTACTTCCGCTTCTCATTGCGCCTTCCTGAGGTGTGCTTACTTACTTACTTACTCCATGGTGCAGAGTCCTTCTTGAGAAGCTAACTGGTTTGCAGCTAGTCAAGAAATTCCCCGCATTTTATGGAACCCGAAGGTTCATTACCGTACTCACAAGCG
>Ga0123352_10006503_pt1 | contig 17889 bp, 13 predicted proteins | sample TergutLab28metaG_FD_89700 | JGI IMG/M metagenome (GOLD analysis project Ga0123352, IMG submission 89700) | Labiotermes labralis P1 segment gut microbial communities from Petit-Saut dam, French Guiana - Lab288 P1 | ecosystem: Host-associated > Arthropoda: Insects > Digestive system > Gut ... | reverse complement strand
TAAAAAAGTGAACTCCTGATGATGAGCTCCCTAAAGCTCGAAACATGTAGAGTGAAGGACGACTAACCCTGAAATAAAGGATAGTCCATAAGTGTCATCTTGTTGGTAATTATTTTGGAACAAACAGTGAATTCATTAGTGATAAATTTTAATATTAAACCTACAGTAATAATCAGACAAAATTGCAATTTAAAAATAATAATTATGTTTGAATATTCTTATTTTTAAAGATTTTGTCGCCCTGTAGCCTCTTGAAAGAGGAAGTGCAGGCACTAGACTACATCAGAATTTCTGCCAGACAACACGGCGTCAAATCTCAGAAGGTACCAATCTTTTCAGCCAACTCCATGATAATCTACAGTCTCGCATATTTGCGTATAGTACTGCTGGCAGCGGTTGAATTGAACAAGCCTTCGAAATGGACAATCCATGTCGAAGAGTAGTAGCAGAAGCTAACAAACTCTAAGCTGGTCAATAATTTCTCCTAATGTCTTGGAAATAAACCTTTATTGTAGTATAACATGCATTAAAAAAAACCCCCCGCGCTTAATCCCACAGACGTATTTTTAGTGTGATATTTACACTTACATTTTTCGGCATGTATTCTGTCCATCTTCAAGCTAGCATTTCTCTTAGAAGAATATAGTGTGATGAAATGTGTCAAATTATTCCAACATATTGAAGTTTTATGTTTATTGGCTGCAATTTTCTGTAGGATTTTATTAGAAAAGATATAAATAAAAAATAAGTTATAGATTATAAAGCAATCACTGCTTTTATTCCAACTAAATGCACATGTTATGTTAAATACGCGTATTTATCACCAATTACCTCCTAAATATTTCGGTGTTTGTTATACCATCTTCAGGGATATCATTGCATTACTTGTTCAAAACTATATGCTTTTTGCGATATTGCTATAAAATGTAAAATACACCTGTTTTTTTAAACTTACAATGAAATTACAGTGTTTAAAACAACATGTATTTAGTCCTTCCGTATATTAAAACTTTTAAAATGTCAGTTAAAATCCTCAACTGTAGCAAATTAATGTCTGTTGTCTCCTGCTATTTATTATGTACGTTGCCAGTATTTGTGTTCATTGTATCTCTTGAGAAGATTCTGTTTCAGCTGTTATGTTGTTCCTCTATCTTGGTGTGCTGGGTAGTGCAAAAAGCATGCAGTTTTTGAGCAAATAACGCAATGGTCTCCCTGAAAATGGTGTAACAAACAAGGAAACATATACGAGGTAAATGGTAATAAATATATTATTTAACATATTGTGTGTATTTAGTTGGAATAGCAAGAAATTATTGACTGCAAGAACGCACGATGTGGAAACTTTCAATATAGATAATAGATGCCCGAAGTTAAAATTATATGAAGGTTTGCGTGATGCATACAGTCGGTAAGTGTGGTGGGTGTTAGTCCCGTAATAAAAATGGTACCTACATGTGTAGAATTATGCTAATGTATTTTTAGATGTAATATAAATATATGCTGAAAATGTTGAAACGGTAGTAACCGGCGAGATACGTGTTCCCAAGATCTGCTCTGGGCCACCTTAATCCAATCCACAACGATAATGTTCGAATCGTCATCAAAATCTGCACCTCACATAGCTGGATATATCACCGGCCATTTGTGAACACCCTGTAACCCTAGTAACAGTGATTATAATAGAACACAATTGGCATCGTTGGACATCGGTGATTGGTTGCTTAATTAAATGTTACGTTGTTCAGTGCTTAAAAGTTTGGCGTCATTAGTCTTCAATTAAAATAACACAACTCTACACGAACAACTGAAACTGAACCTGAAACGTTGTTCAAATATTGACATTCCAGTTCAAATAACGTGTCTGGTGCAGGCAGAAGGTGGTAACAGCGTTGTAATTACTTGCCGGACGGACGGACCGATACAGAATTTGCTTCGGACTCCAGTGTACAATGGGTTATCTTGCAATTATCTTTGTTTGTGGAGCAGCTCTTGTGCCACCGTGAGTATTAACCATTTTATTAACATTACTCCTAGACAAATACTTCTGAAAAGCGAAAGTGAAAATTCTTATGGGTGAAAGTGTTTACATGTAGATGCTGTCTGAAATTAATTTTGTCAGACCTTGAGCCTGACGGTGTCATCAGTAGGTGAAAAACAATAAAAGGCAATAAAATAAAGAGTTTTGTCTAAGTTATATTTTATATTTATGTATGTAAATTGTGTCACTTTCTTTGTACATTAATGTATAGTTATATATTTTATAGCTTACTCCTTGCTGCATGTTCTGGCCAGGAGATGCCTGTACCAATTTAAAAATATAATAATTACAAAATTACATATTGGTAACAAATATTGACCATATATACCAGTCTTATTTTAGACAATTCAAATAGTGTGAATTTGGTTGTGTTCCATACTTCAATGTCGCAAGAAGTGATTGTGATTAGGCTGAACTCATTTTTACTATTATTCTTTTTTATTACTACTATTTCCGTTCACCTCCATTTAGTGCCGAGGTTAAGAATGTTTGGAGCTGTACCTCCACTCCCCAGTATGCCTTGTGGCATGGAGACGGGCACCTATAATAATAATAATAATGACTACTACCGCTATCCAATTAATTTCAACTCAACTGGTATTTATTAACCCTCAGATTTAGCAACACAAGCGCTGATTATAAAGCCAGCACAAAAACACACGTAAAAAAGAAACAATTCAACGATATAAAAACGAAATATTAAAGAAAGAAAAGAAGTGTGGCTGCAGTAGGAAAGAAGCAACATAGACGAAGTTCTGGAACAAAAACTCTGAACCCTGATAAAAAAGTACATAAGTTGATTAATAAAATTTCCACAGATTAGCGGAGGATCTGGTTCAATGAAACAAAGTGTTTGCTAAATTTATCGACATTTTGCTCCAAAACGGTTAGCAGCCGAAAATCATCAAGCAGATGGAGACTTTTTGTAAAGTAGTGATTAACATGAGGGGATTTTCTGTAAAAACGAGGAAAAACACGAAAGCTAGTAATATCCAAAATGCAGAGGGGCACATTTGAATCCTGAATAAACAAAAATGAAAAATAACGTATCAAGACGACGTCTTCTCTTGTGCAGGTTTTGAGCATCTTCGTCATGAATAAAGAAACAATTTTGACACAGGGCTGCGAAATTCCGCTTCATGCATTCCAGCTCTTTTCAGCAGTAGAATTTATATACAGTTCCACACAAGTGAGGCTTACTCAAGTTTGGGTATAAATAGAGTGAAATGTAACATTAATAAACTGTGAATTGTAGAAAAGGAATATTCTTATTAAGCCCAGCATCCTGACAGATTGGGAGAATATGTAAGGATATTGGGTTTAATAATAAACAAATTCCATAATGGTAATAGTAATAATAATAATAATAATATCAATGCAAATAATAATAATGTTGTCTTTCATTTTTGTTATGTAAAATGTCATTCGGAAGCTGTCAAAGAATTATTAATTGCTCTAATCAAATGAAAATTGCCAGCGTTCCATTTAGCGTGATTGAAATAATTTGGTGGCTGTAAATGCAGATCGTAGGAACATAAGAAAGAGTAATAATCAGAAGTTGGCAAGTAGACGTCACGAAGGAAGTTGAGGCAAATCTGAGTATATCTGTATGCGTATGGGCCTCTGATAAACTATGGCCTTACGATCGTCCAGTTGTGTTTGTGAGGGGTATTGTCTGCGAAAAGGAAGAAATGAGAGGATGGAAAATGTTTTCATAATGAAGACTTTGGTGATTCGTGGGAGTCACCGAATATCAGTAGGATAATGACGCCAAGAAGGAGGCGAGAGTGACCAAAACGCGTATAATATATTTGTAGAATAATCTGTACCTCGGAGATCAACTTCGGACATCTAGCGGCATGTGGAAATGTAAAGCTGAAACTGATTGTAAAGGAATTGGTCGGGATGAAGGGAAGTGATTTTATCTGGCTCAAAGTGCGGGCCGGTGGGGAACAGTTTGATTGATTGATTTACATTGGTTTCGAGCCCTTACGGTCCCGTTGCACCTAGGCCTTATAGACGGGTTCTTTGTGCCCCATAATCTGACATCAGCTCAGGAGAGCTCTGTCCCTTTACCTAAGTTCCAGATGACCTCCAAAGTGAAAGACAAGGTAGTCTGTAGTTGGAGAAAAGTATGCCGAAATTGTAGTTTTACAGTAACTGGTGATTCCAAACATGAATGCATTAAGAGATTTTGCAATTATTGTAATAAGAGGCAACTTTCCGGCCATTTTTGCTACGTGGTTCTACTGAAGCCTAGCAAGCTGACAGACCGGTTTCTGTGTGTTTTCTTTGATACGGAGTGCACACTGGACCTTGAAAAGCGTAATGGGTCCTTTGAGCACGTTCACAACCTCATATGTGCTCAGCAGATGTGTTCAAAGTGCGAAGTGGTGGATGACTTGAGTGTCGATTTTAAACAGTGTAGTAAGCATACCCTCGTGTTTTGGGCGGAAGACCCCGTAGGTAAATTTATTGATTATCTCCGGTGGTCCAGACCATTCGCGGACAAGATTTACATCATATCACATAACTCTCGTGGATAAGACGCACAGTTTCTGCTGCGAAAGTTTCTGGAACTGAGATGGACCCCCAATTGATAATGGACGGTATCAAAATTTGTAGTATGTTTGTTGAGGATCTGCATTTTTTAGATTCTCTTAATTTTCTGCCTATGAGTCTAAAGAGCATGCCCAAATCATTTGACCTCACATGCAAGAAGGGGCACTACACTCACTTTTTTAATACGGCCAAGAATTTGGACTATGTGGGCCCTTATCCTGAACCCAGATTCTATGGGGCAGACTTTATGTCAAGCGAGGAGCGAGCCCAATTATTGAAATGGTACGAGGAGCAAAAAGACAAAATTTTCTGCAATAAGTAGGAGCTCTTGACCTACTGCATGGTCGATATCAATGTACTGACGCAGGCATGCTGTGCATTTAGGAATTTGTTTTTGAAATTGGTCAAAATGGTCCCCTTTCGGCAAGCTATTACAATATCGTCCATTTGCAACAAGGTGTTCCGGACGACGTTTCTGAAACCAGACACTGTGGGTGTTATTCCGAGAGGGGGTATCGAATGGGAGACTGCCAGTCTGTTGAGGTTGTTCTATGGCTGGCGTACGTTTTTCTGACGAGGAACAATGTTACTCAACACGGAAATAGAGGGAGGTTCATTTGCCTGAGGTACCAAATGTGAAAGTCGACGGGTACTAGAATTAACGCTAGAACGAATCAGGCTATTGACTGAGGTTGTAATTGGAATGATGGCGATATACTATATTCAGAACTGGAGACTGTGTTACATGGCGAGACATCATCTGCTGTTACAATCTATTGCTTCGGGCCTCAGATAAAACAATTTATTAGTGGTCTTATCGACCTACATTTATTGATATCACTCAGCTAGGATGCCCTCCAATCGCCGACATAAGTCTACCAGGCATCAGCTGCACCTTTGCATGTCACAACAAGTCCAGACATGTTTGTGTATTGCGGGTGGCCTATTCATTAGCTCAGAGGCTAAACTTTTACATTCTTAGTCTGCAGTATGCAAAGTGTTCTACTCAGCCTGCATATCATTGATGTTTTCCAGATGACGGGGTTGCTTCGCCGTACATTCTTCTTCAACGAGCAAGAGACAATGTACGTCTCCATCTACCTGAATGAGGACCTCAAACCACAGGTGAAGACCGTAACTTCTTCAGGCCATGTGGTGTTGAATGACATACAGTGGTTCATTCTGGTGACATTCAAAAGTAATATATCGAAGAATGAAGTACACGAACTCATTGACCCACGTCATTGGCCTACTTCCGGGTATCAAAGGGTTAGTCACGTGATTCGTGACGTCACTTTCTGTCGGTAAACCGCCATTATTACTACTGGAGAGTTTGAATGGAAAATATCAACTAAGATACGTAGATATGGACGGGGAGATAATATTAAAAAGACTATTTAATATGATGTGAAAATTTGGACTGCTTGTAGCAAGATCTATTTTTTTTTGTATAACAGGCAAACGGAGGACCAAAGAAATTAAAAATGCCATTCATGCTCTCAGTTGCAATTACAGAATAAATAGCTATGCTTGTGAGCAATGGATACTGATGCAACGGCAGGTTTCACAGAATCTATTTTTTATTGGCTTTCCTACCTTCATTTTTACCAAATCTATCAGTTTCTTTCCTCTATCTTCATATGGCATTTCCTTCTCTTCAATGTCTTGCAAATGGCGACTTGTTTATAGATATCTTACTGATATATTTGGGTTTGGAACTTGACTGATCGATTGATTGATTGATTGACGAATTACCTTTGAACAGAAAGCAGCAGCCACTGTAAGGTCATTTGGTTCATAGCAGGCCTGTATGGGTCTCATTCAATAAGAATACGTAAGTTTTCTACAAATGTATGTCGTCAGGCTACGTACGAAATGATATTGTGCGCATTTCTAAGACGGCCCTCTTCTTGTTTGAGACCTCGCGTATATTTTTATGTGGAAGCCAACGCTTCACGGCAAGACTGTCGTAAAGAAACGCATAATAAGCTAAAAGACTGAAGGTCTCCCTGCAAGGAGCATAACTTTATAATGCTCGGGATATTTCGGATCTGCCTGCCGAATTATGACGATTTCACTAGACCAGAAACAGACACTGCAGTTCTGATCGGTGCGTGCAAAAGTGGTACTGCCTTGGAAACGGAAATTCTCTGGCAATTGCAAGTCATCTGATAATGGTGTTGTGTTTTAGTGTCATAAATAGTGAACTAATATATCTTGAATTGTGTTTTAACAGTTGAGTTTGAAAAGCTACGTAACATAAGCGGAGGAAGTGTGATACAAACTTTACATACATGGACATCAACGTGGTCAGTTAGATGGCTTCGTGCCATTCCAGCGTCAAATAAACGCACAGGTGAGTACGTGATGGAGAGTTGAGGGCGAAGATATTCCAAATGATAAGTTTATAGTTTCTGTTAACATAAATATGGTCAGTGTAAAATATATGCATATGAGCCAGTGGATTATCCCACGGAAAGAAAGATTTGTATAGAAATTGGCACTTAACGTGCTTGCTGCACAACACGAAGCAGAAAAGTAGGTAACATGAGGGTCATTTAGCACCAAAAGTACTAACGTGAAACGAACATTTGAAATTTAATGACTGGGTGATGGTGACGGTTGGGGGGGAGGGTGAATGCAGCGATCCTAACCAGGGCAGCCAAACTGCGAACTCTGATACTGCATTGGACTAGGTAAGTAAGCGAACACACTTGTGAAATAAAATGTAAAAGTAATGCCCAAATAAAACTCAAGTTATTCGTTGTGTAAGCGTATTTTTGTGCAGTGACTGCAGTCAGGTTTATATTTTTGAAGTACTGCATTCGACATGGGAATCACGTGCCGTAAAGTGCGGTTGATACAGAACTAAATAGATCGTTGGAACATGATCTCAAGGAGGACCGCTTGATGGCATATTTACGTGAGTATGGATGTTATGGGGTTTTTGTGATAAGAGGAGGTGTAGTTGATTAGATGTTGCCGTCTGTTCAGAGGAAGGTACTGCATCCCTCTTTAAGGTAGAAATCTGTAACCAAAAATATTGAGGTGGTAGGTCCCATCGAAACGCCGACTTTCAGCTACCAAATTACATGGTGTCACGCCAAAGCAGACTGTGAGATGGTAAGAAATTACCACTACTCGCTGCTTATTAACCTAGAAGAGCGCTGTTGTAGCTCCTTCGCGACGGAAACCTGAAATCACGCAAGATCGAGATACTCAATATTGGAGGTTTCCAGAGTGGTTTTAGTGAGGATTCAGATCTCCTGGGATGTGGCGCTGAGCGGCTGGGGTAGTTTCCCCGACGTTTTGAATGAAGGTAATGTCTTTTTCTCCAAGTTGACAGGGTCCTTCACATTTTCCAGGGGGACCTGAGTCCTTTTCGTTATGATGGTAACTTGCTAGAACTGGCAGTAGATGTTACTTGATTAAGGAAAACTTCAGTTGTGGGCTTTGTTAATTCCGGTTTTGAACACAGTTTCACAGGATAGGCTGTGTTTTGACCAAGATCATGCTAAACGTCGCAGAGTGGCGTGTAGTTGAAATTAGCCCATTCTGCAGGATCCTTCAGCAAACACCAGGCATCAGGCACCACTTCCCCAACTTTGATTTGATGAGAGAAGCTGATAAAATTTCCGAAGCTTTGTGTTCTGTTGTGTTGAAAACAGAATGTGTTTTTTTATTTCTGCCGTCACATTTTTGTTCAAGCTATTTTACGCTTCAATCAGTATGTAGCAACTTGCACAGAAACACGCACAGGCCTTCGAGCAGTCTGACGTCAGCCCCTTCTGCCAGTCCAAACTCAGTAAGATCCGTCCCGCGCTTGTACCTGAGCAAGGGCAACTTGCACATTCAGCAATGTTCTGTTATTTTTTGAAAGCCAGACGAGTTTAGAATGGTAACGTAATAAAGAAATACGTAAGAAATTCTGATAGGCCTGCATTATATTACACTTACCTATTTCAACACGTCATATACATTTGTTTTCCATGAGTAATATCACCGATTTATACATGTTTAAAATTATCGTTAGGTCTAATATTTTATTTCTCTTCAATTTATATAGAAGCGTTGCTGTAGCTCACATTATAAGGTGTATCATGTAATTATAAAAAAAAATACTGAACATTAGATTAGAAGTAAAGCTAAAGGAGGAGATTGCGATGTAATTTCGTGTAGACAGCAGTCGTGCATTTACCTGGACTCACGTAAAAAGTGATGGAGAAATTTCAGTCAGAATAGCCAAAGTAGTTCGGAAAAGGAGTGCCAAGCTCCGGGCTTCAACGTTCAGCTAAGCGTGGCAATTTTTCTAGAATTTTCTTTGTAATAAAGTTTCATTTACATTTGATTTAATATCCGAATCAAGTTATTGGGCCCGAGGGCTGTGTTTTGTAATGAAACTACGGATGGATGTGAGAAAAGTGGATGGATTTAGAAAAGGCTACTGCAGTCTGTGACCAAAGACCGTTTAATCGGACATGAGGATTGTGTTGTTGTTGTTGTTCTCTGGAACAATCTTTCATCCAAGCATAATTTTGCGATACGAAATATAAATAAGGGGGAAGAAAACCACCAGTCTCAACTTAGGTTTGACAAAATTATTTGATATCGATTTACCAGTTATTTTCAGCTTATGTGGCCATCATAAGGTACCCATACTTTATAGATACGTTAAGAAAATCGTACATACAAAATTAAATTCTATTAATGACAATGTTTCCGTGCTAATGTCAAATCGTGGCTTCGGAGGAAGAGCTTCCTTGTTTAACAGCGCTGCCTCCTCCCACTGTGCAGACAGTAAGGGTGCTTAACTGGGAACAGGGCGAGATGTTACTTCACATCGCCAAAGAATTTAAAAAAATCAGATCTACATAAAGTGGAGAGTAAAGAAACCAAATAACATGAAATTTTTGAAAGTAATATTAGTATTGTTTTTACATCACATTTCAGTAACTCTTTTATCCCCATGTGACTAACTCCAAGGAGCGGATTCCTTCTGAGAATCTAACAGGTTTTCGGCCAGTCAAAATTTTCTCCGCAATTTATATAGACTGACGTTTCTTTATCCAGTTCAGAACAGCCCTTCACATTTTTATTCACGTTTTGGGCAAAAACTGGAAACAAAATATTCTTAAAACGTAACCCGTCCTTTTTTTTTAAAGGACGATTTCTCGTTGTCACGAATAACATTTTTTTGTATACAAGATTTTTTTACTATTTTTTTATATCAAGAACGAGTACCTGGTGATGGCCACATTAGGCCGAAACATGTAGTAAGTCGACGTTAGATAATTTCATCAACTTGAGTTTTACGGACGCTCTCCCTCTCCTTATATATTCTCTGAAATATAGGTATGCGCCGCATAACGAAGTTATAACGTAGCAACCAGTTACGGACAGAAGTTGTGTCTGGTGCCCCAGCTTGAATTTTCGACATAGGGCTAACAAATTATGAACGCAAAGTTCTCTTAAGTTCCAAAACTTTCATGGATCTTTCGTGTTTCTGTGAATGGTCTAAGAAAAGTGTTAACGATGCGAGAATCGATGATGTGCAGCTGTGTTGACACATTAACCACAGTAAGAGAGCCAAACGTCGTACATTGGTGGAGCAAAAATTCAAAGAAAATGTTTTGGAAATAAATCTGAAAGGAAAGAATTAATTGGGAGAGGTAGGCATAGATAAGAGGATACTATTAAAATAGACCTTAGAGAACAGTGTTTTAACGTAATGGACTAGATCTGTTAGTTCATTCTATGGTTGAGTGTTTTTCCAATTTGAAAACATTAAAGAAAACCTCGGGGTTGATAAAATGAAAATGTGTTTACCAGCTCATTGACTGTTAGACCATCAAGACAGACTCTGCTCCACGGTTTTCGTTTCTAATATGTTTCATCATCTCAGTTCGTACTCTGACCATCTCAGACAACGTATTACCGTTTTGTGATTAGACAGTACAGGAGCATTATCGTCATCTTCTCGCTCCCTGTAATGTTTGCGCATGCGTTCGACAGAACCAGTGTGTAGATGAATGCATCTGTAGTTCGATCGTTTCACCACTACGAGCGTGCTGTCGCAAGAGCCTTGATTTTGACCGACTCAGTCGCATCCGGCCGCCCGTCGAAAGCAGAAAGAGAATTCCGACGACGTCGCGTGAACCCGCGTCGCGTTCTTCTGTTTCTGTCTGCAGCAAATAACTGCAAAGGACGTTCACCAACGAACGTTATGTCTACCCAACCCCTCCATTCGCCATAACCACAACAAAGAGCTGTGTTGGACAGTGAGGTTTGGCCAAAACAAGGAAGGACGGAGTGGTACATTGTAATTTGATTTAGTCATACGAGTTGCGTCCGTTAAGTTCAACAGTTACTGTTGTTTCATATTGTCCGTCACCAGAAGAAACATAAAGTGATAATAGACTCTGATTAAGAAAGCCATGATATAAAATTTAAAAATAAATAAACCATAAAATTTATCCAGTGTTTCCGTTTTCTGTATCTCTTACCATGAAGTGTTTTTTGTAGAATTTTGTATAAAAATATCAGGAAGATTAATCGAATAATTTATAGAATGTATCTCTCGTAGTTGTCTCCTTGAATCTCTGGGTGTGTCAATTGTTTAATATTGTGAGAATGGGTTTTAAATAACGAATTTGTAGGCCTAAACAATAATTAAACACAATTTTGAACAGTGAATATCGATATTTGAATAGAAATTAAGATCGAAGTACCAAAATTTTAGAAGATCCCTCTGTTTCGCCACTAGGCTTTCAATTAACGAAGATACAAAATAGAAAGTGACATAATTCAATGTAAATGTATTTGAACGTTTGAGGATGTACAGTGAAATTTTTTTTGCCAGACAAAATAGGCATTAATTTATCCTCTCGCCGTTATTTTTTTCGGTGATGAATTATCAGCGATGAACATTTGAAGTGCTGCTGTGGAACATGTCGCTGTGAAACAGTGAATACAGTAATTTTCAAAAATTTAAAAACCGGCAACTATCTTCTCTTGCAGGTAATTAATTCTGTGTGCTTCTCCATACTGAAAGAAATAGTTTTGGAATCTTCCAGTTTTCACGTAGCCACATGCAAAAAAAAAAAGGTAGGACGAATGTACTTAACCCAGGGGTGCACAAATCTCAGGCGACCTCGTGCACGGGGGAGTGAAATTTTGCAGGCGCTTTCTAATGTTCGCTGGTCCTAAGCACGGAACTTGCACCCTTGTGACGCCTATAATTTTGAAGTGACTTCAAGAATTTTGGAAAATTTGTGTACCCCTGGCTCTTATGATGTTATGTTTTTGTATTACATTACGTTGTAACACGAAAACACGAAATGTGTTTGCAATAATGGATTTTGGCAATAACGATCTGTTAAAATAATATACTCTGAAGTGTGGAGCTATAGAATATTCCACACTATGGGGGTCACACCATAGAATTTTGCAGTATTCATAGTTACCAGCTTGTAACCCCAACCATTGTTACCTATGTTAAATCCCTGGGATGGGCTAAACACGAAATTCGCCGTCTAATGTTGTGTGACGTCGCGTAATCTTTTAGAAACTTAACGAAGTTTCGGAGAGGTTTGTTGCCCCCATCTTCAGGTAGAGGCTGCACTGCCGCATGTCGCAGGGTCTGCAGCCTTCGTAACCACCGTGAGAGCCGCAAATCTCTCAGTGAGTGATGTTTTTGTGATTTTCTAATTTCTTCAAAAGAATTTAAAAGCGGGATTTTGAGAGACAGTGTGGGGCCGTGGCGCTTCTCTTCAAATTGACATAGCCAAAAATTTCAGACATATTTTGACCGTTACGAGAACTTAAATTAGCTTACAACACCGTCACCAAAATTCGATCACTTCCTTTCTGAAGCTATTTGATGAACTGTACATGCATAGTGACAGAAAATTCGACAAAGTAATTTCATGGAACAGGTAATTTAGGAGAAGCGGACAGTTGCACATCTACGATTCTTTAAGATCGGTTAAAAAATATCATGCTAAAATTATTCCTGGAAATAGATCGTTGTATGCTGTAATCAGTATGTAGTTACACCATCATAAGGATAACTGCATAGAAGGCAGTTACTGTTCGGAATTCGGAAGCACAAAATTTATTAAGATGGCACTGTTACTGCCACTGCTGGAACTATTAGACGTAAATATTTTGTTCCCTAACCGACATTCGTTTGCGTTTCAATTATAAATGACCCATTAGAGCATAGTCCTCATTGGGAAACTGATAGTTCTGTAATAGGTCGAAAAATATCCCGAATTCTGCGTAATCCACTTGTTCTTTACCACTTGTAAAAAAACAAGTTCTTTGTTCCTCTCTGGAGCGAGATGAATCCGTCTCACGACGTCGCGTGCTACGTCTTAAGGTCTATTTGAATATTATCCCATCGAAGCCTAGGTCTATCAAGTCTTTTTTTCTCTTTAGGTTTACCCACTAAAAGTCTCTAGATAATTTTCTTCTCCTCAGGCTTGCCATGTGCCCCATTAATCGTATCCTCATTGATTGCACCAAATATGAAGTAACTTAACACTGCTCTTTCAGAATTTCAGTGCCCATATATAGAACCTCTCTTTATACCAGTATGTTAAAATCTCTCATTAGCATCCTTTCAATGAATCTAACAAAATTTTTAGTTTAACGGTAGTACGATTTGCACACAATTCCCTAATTTAACGTGGTTATTTGACAGAAAACATCTTTATTATCCTTCAGACTATGCAACACATTAAAGGGCCCTATGGACCTCTGTACTTGGCAAAGTTTCGTGAAATAAATTAAGAAATAACGAAGACACATGGATTAACATAAACACATAAATTAGCAGGTATTTGTATTAATAAAAAATAATAATGTTGAGATAAATATTTATTTATATGTAGATTAAATAAATAAATAAATAGCTCGATGGGACACAGCCCTCCATGAGAAGCTAACAGGTCCTCAACTAGTCACGAAATTGCCCCGCGTTTTATGGAATCCAAAAGTTCATTACCGCATTCACAAAAGCCCGCAAAATTTCCCTATCCTGAACCAGAGAAATCCAGTCCATAATTCCGCATCCTACGTTTTATAGATCCATTTTAATATTATTTTTATTTACAAGAAGATAGTAATATGAAAGTAAATGAAATCATCTGAAGGAATAAAGTGACGCTGTGAAGTGTGAAATTTATCTAAACGATAATTTTTTTAAAAATTCTTTTTTATTTGAGAGGAAACGTACTATATTTCATTGCCAAAAGCAGTCAGTAAATGCTACGCAGGGAAATACTGGCTTTTTATATCTATAACCGTACCAAACACAAAAATGTACTGTGTGGTAAAAATACGCATCCTGTTTGATGTTAAAACAGGCGGTGTGTAGAGAAATAGCTGTGGTTTACAGACACTCTCTTGTTATGTCCTGTAGTTTGTTTCTAATTCATGAGAAAATGACCCTTTAAAAACTATGATCAATTCGAATTGTACTTAAACATTCAGTCCGTACCGCGCAGTAAACAAGCTGTCTCGGTTATAAAAACAAATCATTTAATATTGTGTAGGGATATAGTCGCTGTTTTTTTCTGAGATCCACACAAAACACATTAATACAGTGAGTGGGCAGAACGTAGATTTGTTTACTGGTAAGTTGAACCAGGTGGTATATGTAGTAACCAATGCATTTTTATTGGACTAATATCGAAAGGTGATATATTCCGAAAATATGTGGTTGGAAATTCATTAGCTTTATGGGAAACCCTGGTTTAAAGTTTCGGCGCTAAGGTGTTTAATGTGTTGGAATTTTTTCACATTTCTCAGTACCTCCAGCTGGATTATTGTCATCTCGTTCCTGATTCCTTGCGATTAGTTGTGCACTAATTATTCTACCATTCTTAGCTATTGGGAATGTCATTATCTAAACCAAGAACGAGTGAGTACATGCGTCAGAAAGTTAGACATGTGTAGCTCTGTGGTTACTGTTTACATCAATTCTGATTATGGGTACACACAGCTCCTAAAACTGTGATAATTTAGCAAAGCAATATTTTTGAAAGAGCTATACGTTTTCTGTCAGGTAGGATAGGCTCTTCAGCCCTTTAAAGTCTAGTGGTAAATTGTACACCAATAGCCAGGTTTAACAATCAAAGTTTTGAATTATCTCTCGCTCACGGTATGTATATATGTGTGTATGTATGTATGTGTGTGTGTGTGTATGTATGTGTATGTATGTATTTATGTATGTATGTGTATGTATGTTCTGCATGACTCTAACAAGAAAGAACGTGTACTTCCCTACACTGCATTTACCTACTGCTCTTTCTAAAGGTAGCTTGCTGTTTGTTCCATACAGTCAGAATATCTGTACTCGATATAAGGCAGATTAATTTTTATCTTTGAAGGACGGGTCGTGGATCAGACGGCCTGTCTTCCGCCTCTCATTGCGGAGACCCAGGTTCGATCTCAGGTCTATGTGTGTGAGATTTGAAGATGAAGAAGTGAAAGTGAAAAAGATTTTTCTCCCCGTACTTCTTTTTTGTCCACTTTCAGTACAATTCCACTAATATCCCTTACTCATCTTCATCTGAAAGGTACCGTTATCAGAAGGTTAAGCGGGACAGTCTTCAAAAAACAATTCTCTTTGGTGTATCTTGAAACTTTGGACAGAGGAGCACTTTCACATTGGGTTAGTCTTCAGAGGATTAAGTACAATGAGATAAAATTCAGGCTTCAAGGATTTAGGAGTCAAATAACGTAGGGGTTATTTCTTTATCTAAGGAATTACCAGAAGCGCAGTCCCTATATTTAGGTTGCTTTGTGGGTAGAGGAATTATGTAGATATCTTTCCTCAGTGTGGCCAACTGCATTTGGAAGTGTCTCTGATTAGCGTCTAAATCCCTTTCACTTCTAACTAACTTGTGGGCTGTTAAGAGAAACTGGAACTTAGGTGCTCTTCATAACGTCGGCTATTCCCAAATGGTATTAGAAGAAAATCTTCAGAACGCAATTTAAATTTAATGGATCGTGTAATTTCTGCTTCTTTAGTATTAATCCCTTTTACAATTAAAGAAATCCGCAAAACCACTGATTACATTCTGGATATACAAAGAAGACAATAGTTCGTGAACAGAAACTTGTTTGTTCGATATTAGAGATAAGTAATTTAGTCTTGACTATCGGACCATTTGTCAGACATTCGAGTCCACGAAGTTAAGCTCTGGGACGCTGTTATCAGTTCTTCTAGTTTGTGATGCTGTGTTGTTGTGTTTATAGTCTGGTATGTTTTGGATGAACACAGTGCCTTCAGGGTGAAACAGTCTAAATACATTGGACTGTTTGACCCTGAAGATGAAGGCATTACAGCTCGCCGAAACGTCTGAAACAACTCTATGAACGACATTTCATCACATGCAGAAGACATGAATCTGTAAGCTCACTGCCGGTATATAATGCATTATGTTATGATCCGATCCCAGTGGCCGCGCGGACTAAGGCCTAAGTCTGCGACTGCTCGATTGCTGTGTCTGGGTTCGAATTCCACCAGGGGCAAGGATGTTCGTCTCTTTTGAGTGTTGTGTGTTATCAGGTATAAGTCTCTGCGACGAGCCGATCTCTCGTCCAGGGGAGTCCAACTGATTATGGTGCGTCGTTGAGTGTGATTTAGAAACTTCAAGAATTAGGAGGTCATGGCGCGCGTTGTGTAGCAGCGACACAGGGAAAATATTATAATTTGCTGTCCGGCAAAGTCTGTCATGTGATAACCGATAAGTAGGGAGCATTAATGAGATGTTAGTTAACAGGGAATGCTGAAGTTTCCTTCCGAGAAACAATGCCGTAAAAGTATTTTTTGCCTTCAATCACGTGTGGTCTGGCTGAGGATTGATTCCGCATCTGTGAGGTTGGGAAGTCTGAGCTTGAGTTAGCTTTATTATGTAGCAAGCATGTATGAGGTTTAAAATGTTCAAAAACGAGGATTCGAAGACGTGAGGTTTAGATCTAAGCGTAGATAGGATTATGGTATTTAGACTAACCAGGATATATGTCTCAAAGTGAGGACCAGTGAGGGGCTGTTGTGAACACGGCAATGAACATCAAGATAGAAAGTCCCTTGACCAATTGAGGAACTGCTACTGACTGAATACTGGAGGTGGATGGTAGCGTCTCCCACTTTACCTATCTTAATGCTTACTAGTGTGAAGTCCCCCTCCTCCCTCTTCCTCATCAAACGCTGTCAGGATTCGATACACCAGTAGCTGCTGTGTGAAGGAGTTACTGACGATTTGCTTATGAATTGAAATGCGTAGATCTGTGTAGCTCTTTGTCCTGATGCCATGTTTACCAGGTGTAACTTTTACCCTGTCTCACTTATTGGAACTGTGTGGAAGCAAAGGTCACGATATTATTGAGGTGCTTGTGTTTCTGTCTGACTGAACGGCTGGCTGGCTGGCTGACTGACTGACTGTCTAGGATGAGATTAGCCTCGTTTCCAGTCAGGTAACAGAATTTTGGAGTAAGGAGACACTCAGTTGTTTCACGAAGTAAAAAAATACTTCAAGAGCTGCAGTGTTGGTAACCATGTAACTTAATAAAACTGAGTAGCTGATCGTGAAGGCTGGTGTCAGGATGTTGTAATCCAGGTCACGTAGTCGCCATATTTATTATATTGCCAGGTAGCTGTTGTGGGCCTTAGCAGCTCTGCGACACCAGAGACCACCAAGTCCAAAAAACGACTATGCAACCAGATCATCCAGCGTCCCTCCAAGTAGGTTCTGACGTAATTTTTAAGGGGTGTGTAGGCGACGATCTAAATGAATGCTTAGACCTCTAAGAAGACGATTTATGTCCTTTCTAATTTTACTACTCTTACAACAACAACAACAACAACAACAAATACTACTACTACTACTACTACTGCTACTACTACTACTACTGCTACCACCACCACTATTACCACTACCACTACCACTAACACTACTACAACTACTACTAATATTATTTCTATTACTATTAGTATTAGTGCTACTACCACTATTATCGTCACCACCACTACTACTAGTACTACCACTACCTCCACTACTACTACTGCTATTACCACTACCACTATTACCACTTCTACTGCTACCTCTACTACGATTAATATTACCTCTACTACCACTACTACTACTACGACCACCAATACCACTACTACCACTATTACTACTACTACTACTACGACCACCAATACCACTACTACCACTATTACTACTACTACTACTATGACCACTACTACTACCACAATACTACCACTACTATTACCT
>Ga0123352_10006502_pt1 | contig 17889 bp, 18 predicted proteins | sample TergutLab28metaG_FD_89700 | JGI IMG/M metagenome (GOLD analysis project Ga0123352, IMG submission 89700) | Labiotermes labralis P1 segment gut microbial communities from Petit-Saut dam, French Guiana - Lab288 P1 | ecosystem: Host-associated > Arthropoda: Insects > Digestive system > Gut ... | reverse complement strand
TTTTTGTTGTTGTGTGTGTGTGTTGTTTTTTTTTTTGTTTTTGGGGTTTTTTGTGTTGTTGGGTTTTTGTGTTGTGTTTTTTTTTTTTGGGAAAAGGGGGGGGGGGGTTCATGCAGTTGGACATGTTTGTTGTAGTATAGTCTGTGCTTTTCCACCGCCAACTTTTTGGGTTCAAGCCAGATGTGCCAATGGTGTTTTTTGACCCCAGTGTGTGTGGACCAGCTGATATGTCCAGTCACAGGAAATGCTGCACACACCCAGGTTCTTCAGTCCCAGGTTGTGCCTCACAGCACAGAGGAGGCTGGAGATCTTCCTGGGTGGTAGGCCAGTACTTTTGATGTTGTGCTAATGCATCTGAAGGTCATTTAGGTGTGTGGCACAGAAGTGAGAATAGTGCAAATATTAATAGTAAAAAATATTCCTTCAGCATTCTTCTACACCCCTGTCCTTAAATCAGTTACATATATGAATGGTTTAGGAGTATGATTTTTTTGTAAGACGTTCATGTTCTCAGTAAGTGACAAGTTTTCAAAGCATTAAACAAGTGAATGCTACTGAATGTTGCCAGCTACTTGGTAAAGAAAGCTGAAGATTCAGATGTCCTCAGTTTTGTACACTCTCAGTTGATGCGTTCTGTAACATGTTGTTACTTACAGATGAACCAGACACTGACCTGGAGACAGATCGGTTGCTGGGGCAACAACGGACGGATGACCAAGGTTTCTTTGATGACAAAGTGGTGAGTACAAGGCATATGTATTTCCCTGTGTAGCAGGATAAATTTGTGTTAAATTTCCTGTCATTACACCTTCCAAATTCAGTGGACTTCCCCTAACTGGTGTGAATGGGACAAGGCAGTAATAGAGTGGTTAATCAGAGAGCTGTCAAATCTGAAGACACATTAAACCCTGGAGCTTAGGGTGAAAAATTATCACTCACATTTACCCAGTTAATAATATATCAGTTACATATTCATCACACAATGGTAGACATTAAATTTCTGGAGTTATGGCATAAATTAAGTTACTTAGTTACAGTTAAATTTTGTGCACTTAAGCTGGAGAACCAGGCAAGAGAATGTGGCTTAAGAAAATTCACTGTGTGTGAATTCTAGTCTGTTGTTACATACATTAGTAGGTAGTGTGAATAAGAACAGAAGATAGTAGTATCAAAACACAGTCCTAAGTATGCTTAGTCAGTACATCAGTGTTTATCTTTGCCAAAAGTATTCATAGGATATCTCCAGTTACAAGCATCACGTAATGCTTGCTAATGATTCATATTCATTGTCTTGGTATAAACAAAGCTGTCTTTCCATAACTTTCTGCAAGTTTACAGTTGGCACATTTGGTGAAATTCTGTCTTAAAAATTGCCAAAGGGCTGTAATGTATAAGAATGGATGATAGTGAAATGAGTACAGTGTTACTAAGTGTGATGTGAGTGAATACAACAATTTTTGTTGAAATTTCAGTGATCTTTATGCTAGTGATTGTTACTATGCTAAACATTGTTCTTCTTATGCATGTGTTCACCATATTTGCTATTAATATGTTAGCAAATTTATTGGACCATTTTGCAGAGTTTGTTACATGTTAAACATCTGCCAATATAAAAATTGCTGTTATCTGTAATGTCACGTCATGTAGCCCGGTAGGGTTCCCAGCATATAGGAGGAACCTAGTGTCTGTCTGTGGGGTACAGGAAGTGTGGAAACATCATACCCCGTCAAAGTTTTGGTAACTTGCTCCCAAACTGTGCAGTGTCATATCACAGAGCATTGAAAGTCCCTGTATTCCTTGCCCTGAGAACCTCAGATCTCACATACTGATGTGCTTGGGCACTGTGAAAGTGATATACTTTGCCACCTTGAAACAGAGGTACTTGTTAACTTTGAGAAGTAGCTTCATATTGTGTGTCTTACACAGTTTACTGTAGTGCAGCAGCTGTGACAGGAGAACATCCTTGCGCTTGTCATGGCCTTTTTTTTTTGTGGGGGTGGGAAGTAAAGGACATTATTTATTTTATTGACTTTTTTAGTTCTGTAAAGTGTTACTAGTTCCCATATTTCCAGTATTACATCATCTTTCACCTTAAGGAGAAATGTGGCCTCAGGGTGTTTGAGATGAGGGTTCTGAAGGGAGTATTTAGACCTCAGTGGAAGGAAGTGACATGAAAGTAGAGAAAATGACACAATGATGAAACTCATTATTTGTACCATACTGGATATTATTATCTTTACTGGCTATTGTTGAGGTGGTGAAGTCAAAGGGGATAAGATGGGTGGGGCATTGAGAACACACTGGAGAGATCAGAAATGCATGCAGCCTAATGGTCAGAAACCCTGAAGCAAAGAAACCTCTTGAAAATGATATATGAATATGTAGAATAATAATAATAATAATAAACTGAACTGAAAGAACTAGGGTGTCGAGTGGATTTGGAGTGGATTCATGTGGCTCAGAATAAAATCCAGGGGACAGTTGTTGTGAACACAGTAAAGGATATTTAGATTCTATGAGAGGTGGTAAATTTCTTGAGTGGATACATGCTAGCTGCTGAAGAATGGCTCCTTCTTGGATTTGGTTAAATCGTCATCATGCAATCATACATGCACCTCATTCCTCGCCCTCTTTGCATGTTGTGTTCAAGGAGATGTATAATTCACATTTGCAGTTATAAAACCTGAAAGGGGAGATATGGTTGTAGGTTGGGGAAAATATTAATGAGTTTGGGGAATGTGGAATGGACTCGAGAGGCTCAGGATAGACAGTGATAATGAACCTTGAGGTTTCAGTGCTCAAGATGAGGGCAGCTGGTTCTTTTGAAACATTATTGGCTCTCAGCTAAGCCATATTTCATTATGTCCAAGGAGGCCATAGTAATTACTTCTGTGAGAACCTCAGATTTTCCATTCTTGTACTGCAGGCAAGACATTTGAACTGTGAAGTCACAAAAACATGTCAATCTGTACCATGGTTTGAAACTCAGAATACGTACGAAGTTCAGAACAGTTTCCTGTTAAGTTAGGGAACAAGATACCACCATTTTGGAGCAAACAACTGCCTGCATGTTCAGACTAGGAGGGGGGGTTTTATGTTACTGTACTTTACTGTATTTCTCGCATGAAGTGCACAAAATGAATTTGTTGTTGGGTTGATCATATATGTCCATCTATCCGCATAACTTTATTTCAGCTTCAGAACTTACTGTTGTATGTGCGTGGTTATACCTTATTTTGGTGTAGGGCATTTAAACTGAGAACGAACTGGTCAGATTAAATTTATTAAACATCACTATTGAGAGGTTAGTGCTGTTTCTTTATGTTATAGAGGTTCTGGGTTTGGTTTTAAGTCTAGATGTTGGTTGTTCTGAGTGTTTTTAATGGTTTTTATCATTTTTTCTTGGGGTTTCTGGTAACAGGCCGTAAGTATCCTGGCTATTTTATTATTCACAGCAGTTATTCCATTTGGTACTAAATGGCCATTGAAGATGAAATAGCGTTGTTAACTCATTTAAGAACTAGTGAGTTACTGTTCCTGCAGTGTAACTCCTACTGTATTTGACTACATTTTGAACTTTTATCGTATTTTCCCCCAGACCCAGAGTGTGACACAATACAGATGTCATATTTGTCAAATGAGATTACGCGATATTCTAGTCACTTCTCATGCGCAACTTTTTCCGTGCGTAAAAAAGTTTGTCTGCATACAGAGTACCCTTAGCAAATACTAGTAGTGGGCCTTGTAACACATAAACAGCAGAAGATAGGGTGACACGTTGTTGGCAACTTTATATAATATAGCACTAAACTTGGTTTTGGAAGGAATGGTAGTAAAAGAACCATTGCTTATAAATGCAAATAAATCTGTGTGTAATCTGACAACATTGTGATCGCCCGGAATGTTACAGGTTTTAAAAACAGTACTGTTCATATTGAAGATTGTAGGCAGGAAAGTGTGTTTAATGATCATTGAAGAAAAAACCAAGTATGTCAAAATGTCCTCTCAACAAGTAAGAATGTATCTCCAAAATCTGATAATAGATGATTTTAAGTTTTCAGGTGATTTGATGGCTTTACATATGTGGGATTATTTGTGAACAGTGTAAACAAAATGTGTACATTCACTCCAAAATTGTGACTGCAAACCAGGCATATCTGGCACATGTTAAACTCTTGAGATCCAAACTCATTTTCCGAAATACTAAATTAACCCTTCGTTTACTGACTGGGTACAAAAATGTACCCAAGCATGGAATTTTCTTGAACAATTCTCGCTGGTATAAAATAACACTCCTACCAGTTTTTCTGTTTGTTCATTGAAGTCCCACTGACACAAAATATCATCATTTGGCACATGTTGTGTTTTACGTATGGTATGTTTTTTTCAAATTCAACTGGACCATTTTGTTCCCATGTTATTAAAAAATGTCTCAAATATGTGTGTTCTGCCAAAACTTATCACATAAATCGTCTTAACACATGAGAATTGCAAGAGTGTCACCACTAGCTCCCCTGCAGCACATCTGACTGACTAATGAGCTCAGATTTTGCAGTCACATGATGGTAGCTCTCATCGCTGGAGTTGTAACTCATGATTCTGCTGCCACCCCTCGGTTCAGTATAGCCCGAATCATTAGAAGATTGTGCTTGCTTGTCTGTGAACAGTATGGATCCTTCTAAAGCGAGACAGGATGTGATAGAGAAAATGCTGCTTGAGGAACTTGAAGCCTAGATGACGTGTGACAGTAAACCTGCCAGAAGTGACACTAGTGACAACAAATATATGCCAAGTGAACATTCTGATCAAGAAGAATGTGACAGTGTCTCTACAATGAAACTGATTCTGATGGAGATAACGTGACTGTATCAGGTGATAGTGATGCTGATAGTGAAACAGATGGGCGTTATGATGCAACAAATGGACAAATTTGGAATAAACTACTCCTCTTGTGAGTTGCTGCAGGAACCATGGTATAGTTATAGGGAAGCCAGGACTGACTACTTAAAGGGAAAATATTTCAAGGTTAGCTGAGACCCTGAAACTCTTCATTACCATTGACATATTGAATGAAATATATCATCACACTAATGTTGAGGGCATTTCCTGAATTCCAAAAATGTGTAAAGATATCAGTTCAGGAGAACTCTTTGCTTTCTTGGGTTTGGAATTGTTGCTGGCGTTCTGAGAACAAGAAAGGAACCAGTAGCAAAGCTGTGGAAAAAAAAACACTGCCAATGCTGGACCAATTTTTCATGCAACAATGGCAAGAAATTGGTTCTTTGAAATTCTTCGTGTCATTCATTTCGATGACAAAACTACAGGAAATCAAAGGCGTTCAACAGACAAATTAGGTCCAATCAGATATGTATTTGAAAGTATAATCACATTTCAAATGGCATATACACCCAACAAACACACAACCACTGGTGAGCAGTTAGTGGTGTTTAGAGGTAAATGTCCATTCCATGTGTTTATAAAGTCAAAACCTGGAAAGTATGGGATCAAATTATGGGTTGCTGCTGATGCAAAGAATTTTTGTGCCTGCAACTTGCAAGTATACACTGGCAAGAGTGGTGCAGTAAGGGAGAAGAAGCAGGACCTTCAAGTTGTCACATGTATGGAACCGGAAGATGTGTTACTTCTGATAGTTTCATTACAAGTTGTGAACTAACAAATTTTCTTTTGTCTAAGAATATGACAGTGGTTGGCACACTAAGGAAGAATAAGCCTGAAATTTCAGCATTATTTCTCAGTGGAGAACAAAGAAATGTCCATTCTTCTTTCTTTGGTTTTACCAATGATCTAACACTGGTATCATATGTACCAGCAAGAAAGAAGACTGCTATCCTCCTTTCATCATAGCGTCATGCTGATATGTGCATGGGAGAGGAAAAAGATCACAAACCTGAAATTATCATGCACTATAATGCCCCTAAAAGTGGAGTTGACATTCTGGACAAGCTTGTGAGGGAATACACTTGTATGAGATAAACAAGTCATTGGCCTTTCAAACTATTCCTCACCTTGATGTTGCTTGTGTAAATGCATTTGTACTGTGGATGCTGGAATATTCTAGTTGGCAACGGAAGAAGAATAATCGAAGACACCTGTATCTGCTTTCCCTGGGAGAAGAAATGGTAAAACCACATACAAGAAGCAGAGCTGATAGTGGAAACGTTGACAGACATACTCACAGGGCCATGAGAGCAGTGGATGTCGCTTATAAACAACCAGCTTCCCCTACAACTGTGAAGAAAGTAGGGGGAAGACGGCAAAGAAGGTGTGTTTAAGCTTTCATTGCTTTGTAAGAAGACTTTGCATAGGAGGAAGGTATTTTCCTTGTCTTTATTTTTGTTTTGATTTGGTCGGTGCCAAGTATTTATCACCCGAGCAATGTGTGAGTTGTTGAATGCAATAGTGGCTGCGATGTGCACCAGTTTTGCAGCAGTGCATCGAGCATTAGCATCATTTTAATGTAGCTGGAAGAGCAGTGTGTGTTTAATAGTGACCATGTGCACCAACCATCCGGAGATTTGAACCAAATACAGTTCACTTATAGCACCTTTATACATTGGTCCTTCTAAGCCGGATTGTGAGTTAGCATCGATTCTATTAAGCATAGCAAGGAAAATAATTTCAAGCAAAAAAGAGCGCAACGCAGCATAGCACCAAGTGACAGTGTAAGCAGCGCGGAAGACAGCTTCCAAGCAGCACTGTTGCCAGCGTACATAGAAGGAACCTTGGATCATAGCAGTACATATATTGGTAAGTTGGCTCTTTCCTTTCCATTTCTTAGCACAATGGATTCCCTAACATGCAAAGCATTAGTTAGAAAAAGGGCTGCTCTCAAGGCAAGAATGACACACATTAAGAAATACATTGACAGCTTGCAAGATACTGTAGACGTGCATGATGTAAATGTTAGGCTACAGTTGTTTTATAAGGTGTGGGAAGAATACAGTGCCGTACGGGATCAGTTGGAATATAATGATAATGATAAAACACAACACCATGAGCTAAATAGGGAAGCTTTCACAGACACGTATTGTGTATTGAGAGATAGGATTGATAGAATAATTTCAGAAGGCAGATGGGCGAGAGATGTTAGTTCAGCAGAATTGCAGATGCCTAGAGCACGGCGTGAAAATGGTAACTTTTTAGCGCCTAAGATTAAATTGCCCACTGTTGAAATTCCAAAATTCAGAGATCAGATGACAGAGTTTAAACATTTTCATGAAACTTTAAAGAGTTTGATAATTAATAACCAAGCGCTGGACGTTGTTCAGAAATTTCACTATTTGTTGTCTTTTGTAACCAACGAATCGCAACAGCTAATTTAGAATCTTCCAGTTACACAGCAGAACTTTCATGTAGCCTGGAATTTGCTATGTGATAGGTATTACAATGAGCGTTTAATAGCCACAGCTCATGTGAAGTCATTATTGCCACTGCCAGTTATCAACAAGGAATCGGCCACAGACTTAAGAGCATCAATAAATCAGTTTCAAAGCAATCTGAATGCTGTTAAGGCATTAGACTTGAGCATACCCTTGCATGAAGTGTTGTTGTCTCATTTATTGATAGACCATGTGGATGAAGTAACTAGAAAACAGTGTGAAATGAAGGCAGTTTCCCAAGGAGTGACTGAGCTTGAAGCAATAATTAAATTCCTGGAAGGTAAATGTCAAGCCCTTGAACTAATTCATGCAAGTCAGCACCCTAGGAATAATAACAGGAGTGGCATAAGCAAGCAAACCAAACATCCGCATGTAGCCACACACAGCCCATGTATAGATGTAAGCAGTTCAGGAAAGCAGGCTTACAGCAGAGGTTGAATTTAATTAAGCAGAATCAATTGCATTTCATTTGTTTGGGTAACAGTCATAGGACAGCTCAATGTAAGGTAGAGTGGAGGTGTGAATTTTGCAGTAGGAAGCATAATTCACTGTTGCCATGTGAGTCTAAGCCAGCTCAGAAAAACAGTTGTAACGATTGTAACAATGGAAGTCGGCCGCAGCCAACCAGAACTGAACAAAATAACAGCAGCCAATCAGGTGTAACAGTTTGTCATACATCTAAGGGAAGCCCATCTTCACAGACACTGCTTGCTACAGTGATAGTTTATGTTAGGGATAAATATGGACAAATAGTGAAGTTCGGAGCATTGTTGGATTCAGCATCACAAGGTCATGTTGTTACAATATGTTTAGTTCAGCAACTTCATTTGAGAAAATTTAAGGCACATGTACCTGTTCAAGGCATTAATGGGGTTACAAAAACAATTCATTATGCAACTTTACTGGAGATAAAATCCAGACTTAGCAATTGGGAAACCTAAATAGATTGCACCATACTTCCCAAGATAACAGGAATGATTCCAGCCATATTTGTAGGTAGTAGTGACTGGGTTATCATGGAAGGCTTGATGTTAGCAGATGAGAACATCAACACGCCAAACTCCATTGACATCCTGTTAGGAGCTAATGTGTTCTTTGAAGTTCTTCGCCATGATATGAAGACGCTACCAGGAAATTATCCAGTTTTACAGGATACAAAGATAGGATGGATTATTTCAGGCAAGATACCTTTGTCTGTGCCTGAAAAATCCAAGGAAAAGTTTCTTCATCTGCAATAATAACTTAGATCAGCAACTGCAGAGATTTTGGGAAATTCAATAATTTTCTGATAAGACATGGACAGCTGAAGAAATTTTGTATGAAGAACACTTCAAAAAGCATGCCAAACGAGATGATACAGGACTTTACATTGTGAGACTTCCTTGACGTAAATGTCAGGGCTGATAAGGAGGGTCGTATGAACAAGCAAGGTGATGATTTCATCAGCTAGAGTGACGGTTCCAGGAACATCCAGATTTGCTTCAGGCATATTCTGAATTTATGCAAGAATATGAAGATCTTGGTCATATGAACCAGGCTAATGAAGACGCAAGCAGCGCAGAGGAATGGTATTACCTTCCACATCATGCAGTTTTCAAGAGTTCCAGCAGTACAACACGCACTTGCGTTGTTTCTGATGGCTCATGTCATTCAAGTAAAGGACTGTCTTTGAATGATACACTTCTGGTAGGACCTACAGTACAACAAGATTTGTATTCTATCGTTTTACGGTTCGGAACATACCAAAGTGCATTAATCGCAGATATAGCTAATATGTACCACCAAATGAGGATGCATCAAGATGATAGAAAGTTGCAGAAAATTTTCTAGAGGTCTCTTGAGGAACCATTAAGAACATATGAGCTGTCAACTGTGACATAATGGCACTGCATCAGCACCTTATCTAGCAACATGTTTACAACAGCTTGCAGAAGATGAATCAAAGAACTTTTCACTAGCATCAGAAGCATTAGAAAATAATTTCTTTGTGGATGATGCTCTGTGTGGAGCTAACACCATAGAAGATGCATTAAAACTACAGCACGAGCTCATTGCACTTTTAGGACGAGGGGTATTTCACCCGCGCAATTTCTGTTCCAATCACCCCAGCATATTAGAAGCAGTCCCTCCTGATTGCAGAGAAATGGAGGTGCCAATTGAACTGGACAGCACTGAAGGCATCAAAACACTGGGTTTTCTATGGCATCCATTATCAGATCAGTTCTGATTAGCAAGGGAACCTGTGTTAAAAAATTGCGAAAGCCTAAAGACCCACCTGTCAGAAAACATATTATTTCTTCTATTGTTGCTGCTATATTTGATCCATTGGGCTTAATTAGTCCAGTTGTTGTTGTTTACAAAATTTTCCTGCAGCAGTTGTGGCTGCACAAGCTTCATTGGGATGATCAACTGCCATCAGAACTTTTGAATCATTGGAAAGACATATATTTGTGTCTGTCACAGGTGATTGAGATGACTATTGATAGATTAGTCTTAGCAAAGGGCCAGCCATCAGAAATACAGTTGCATGGATTTGTGACCCCAGCGAGATAGCTTATGGAGCATGTTTGTATTTGTGCTGTGTTAATCAGCAAGGGGAAGTGAGAACTAAACTTCTTTGCTCCAAATTGAGAGTTGCCCCATTCGAGAAAATCATACTCTCAAGGTTAGAATTATGTGGGCCTTTACTCTTAGCACAATTGACTCAGAAAACAGTACCTGCATTGAATTTGAAGATCCCCAGAAATTTGTTATAGCCAGATTCTATGATTGTGCTTTCATGGTTAGCAACATCAGCCAGTAAGTGGAAAACGTTTATTGCCAACAGAGTCTCCCAGATACAAGGATTGACTGCAGGATCTGAGTGGAGACATATTACATCCGCAGCCATTCCAGCAGATCACATTTCGTGAGGCATAGATCTGGAGACCTTGAAAAATTATGGTGACTAGGTCCTGAATGGCTGAATCAACATCAAAGACAGGGGCCTAACACTCCATGGGTAAGGCATCCAGAACTACCACTAGAACAACAGGAGGTTACAACAGTTAAAGTTATGATTCAGTGTTCCCCAGCAGAGTTCATCACCAGATTTTCAATGCTATCAAGATTGCGAAGAGTGGCAGCTTATTGTTTGAGATTTTCTCACAATGCAAGAAACCCATTGTTATCAGCACAGAATTAAGAGGTGCACTGCACGCCTGTAAGGTAGCACAGCTTGAGATCTGTGCTCAAGAAATTAATGACCTCTGCAAGAAGGGTTAGGTTTCGTTGAACCAATTGCAACCTCTGCACCCATTTCTTGACAAGGAAGGTTGTCTTCTAGTTGGTGGAAGATTACAACATTCATGTCTTCCATTTGATTCCAAACATCAACTAGTATTGCCTCCTGCACATCATCTTATAGGACTGACTATAATGAATGAACATTTGAGGCTTATGCATTCAGGTCCACAATTATTGTTTGCTTCCTTGAGAAAGCAGTATTGGGTACAAGAGTTAAGCAAGTCATTCGTCCTGTGGTGCATCATTGCTTGCTATGTTCCAAGTTGAAGGCTGCAGCGTCACAGCAGCTAATGGGTCGGTTACCTTTGGCAAGAGTAACAGTGGCACACCCATTTTTAAATGCTGGGATAGATTATGTGGGTCCATTTGAGATAAAGGGTGGCAATACTAGAAGCAAAACTATAACTAAATGTTATATAGCATTGTGTATTTGCTAAGGCTATACACTTAGAATTGGTGTCTAATCTTACATCTGAAGCATTTATTGCAGCAATGAAATGCTTCATATTTGAAGAGGGTTAATAAATCACCTCTACAGCGACAATGGTAGTAACTTTGTAGGAGCCAATAGAGAATTGAAGGCGTTCTTCAAGTCTGAAGAGTTTTTAAGGCAGGTGCATAGCTATGCAGCAAAGACACAATTTCAGTGGCATTTCATTCCTCCATATTCAGCACATTTTGGAGGACTGTGGGAAGTAGGCGTCAAGTCTTTAAAGTATCACTGAAAGAGAATTGTTGGCAAGGCATTATTGACTTTTGAAGAATTTAGCACTTTGATTACACAAATAGAAGTGTGTTTGAATTCACTATCTCTCGTGGCACTTTCCAGTGATCCTAATGATCCTAGTTATTTGAGTCCAGGTCATTTTCTGATTTGTGCTCTGTTGACCTCCCTTCCTGAGTCAGACTTTACCAATACAACAATGAACAGCTTATCCAGATGACAGCCAGTTCAACGTTTCAATCATCAGTTGTGGAAAAGGTGGTCAGCTGACTACTTGAAGAGCTTGCAGCAACACAGCAAGCAACCAGACCTCCAGCCCGGGATGCTTGTGCTGCTTCATGAACATAATTTACCTCCCATGTCCTGGAAACTAGCAGTTAGTGATGAAACATTTCCAGGGTTAGATGAACACATAAGAGTAGCAACAGTGAAAACCAGTTCTGGATAATTCAAGCAACCAATTCTTAAATTAATAACATTGCCTGTAAAATAGTGCTGAAGTCTTAAACTGTAGTGATATGATATATCATTGAGAGAGTATGTTTAAACTTTCATTGCTTTGTAAGCAGACTTGGCATAGGAGGAAGGTATTTTCCTTCCCTTTCTTTTTGTTTTGAGCAAGTGTTTATTGCTCGAGCAGTGTGTGAGTTGAATGTAACAGTGGCTGCCTTGTGCACCAGTTTTGCAGCAGTGCATCGAGCATGAGCATCATTTTAATGTCCCTGGAAGAGGAGTGTGTGTTTAATAGTGACCATGTGCACCAACAATCCAGAGATTTGAACCAAATACAGTTCACTTATAGCACCTTTATACAAGGTGCTCTATTTGTCCAACAGCTAAGGACAGAAAAACAGACAGGAAATGTTGCCAGGGCTCAGAATGGGTGTGCAAGGACCACTCTATCAAGACACTTCAAATAACATGCGATAATTGCAAAGAACAATCTTACTAGAGACAAATTTCATTGACATTTATGTTCTAAATTATATTTTCTTGTGCTCAAACATTTTATGTATTTCACTCTATATAATGACATGAAAAATGAAAAATTTGAATAAAAGCAATGTTTTGACTTCATTTGAGTCTATCAATTAAACCTTGAAAAAAAATGTTGAGAAAATAATTTTTAAAATATCTACAAAATGTACCCAGTTCCATAAAAGGGGGAGCTTTTTTGTTCCATAATCCAAGGGTTAAATATATATGAAGCACTAATATTTATTACCCATAATGATGTATGGGTTGGAAACTTGGGCAGTGACCATGAAAGAAACGAACATTTTCAGAATATTTGAAAGGAAGATTGTAAGTAATATTTGTGGACCTCTAAAAGAAGAACGCTGGAGAATAAGAACAAACAGGATAAACGGCATGTTAGAGGGGGAAGATACAGTAAAATTTATAAAATCCCTCCAGCTTAGATGTTATAGTCATGTTGAAATAATGTAAAACCAAAGAATGCCAAAATAAATTGCAGTAGCTACAATGGAAGGAACAAGGAAAAGAGGACTACCACGTAAAAGGTGGAGGGACAAGGTAGAATAGTATTTAGGTATAATGAGAATAAAAAACAGCCAGTGGCCAGAGACTGTCGGGAATGAAGGAAGTCCAGTGGAAGCCAAGGTCCTCAGTGGACTGTAGTCATTGGGAAGTAAAGCTATCCCATTACAGGCCTGAACAGGCTCATAGGGCTTCAGAAGTTTTAGGCTTCCAGAATTATTAGATAGTCAACGCATGAAGGTGGTACAGTTGTCAACCCTATGTACTTGCTGCCTTTAGTTATTTTATTTTAGTTTAGTGAGTTAATCAAGTTAATTTCTGTGATAAGTGAGTCCCTGTCAGCACAGCATGGCGCGTCCTCAGTTTGCGGATGGAGGAACCGCCTCCAATATGGAGGGTGGCTGCAAATATATTGAATAAGCAGTCGTGGATAGCTGGCAATGGGGTGGTCCTCCAGCTTGGAGGTTGGGTGAGGTGTTGACAACTCCTCACCATAAAAACTGGCTTTGTTACGAAACATGAACACCTTGCATCAGACCTGGATTGATACTTTGGTACGATCTAAATAACGAAAAAGGGACATGAGATTTGGTACATGGAATGTTAGGAGACTGTATAGAGTGGGTTTATTTACAGAAGCAGCCGGGGAATTAGCAAGATATAAATTACATTTAGTTAGTGTGCAGGAGGTTAGGTGGGACAAAATGGGCACAGTAATTTTTTCTATGGAAAAAGGAAACAAAAATCATCAATTGGAAACAGGATTTTTTGTACACAGAATAGTATCAGAGTAGGGTTTGTTAGCAGTACGATGTTATGTATAGTTCTGAGAGTTCGCTGGTGTAATATCATTGTTCTGAATGTGCGCGCAACAAGTGAGGAGGAAAGTGACAATTCAAAAGACAGTTTTTGTGAGGAATTGGAGCAGGTTTGTGATCATTTTCCTAAGTACCATATGAAAAATCTATTGGGAGATTTTAATGCAAAAGTGGGGAGAGAGAATAGTTTCAAACCGACAATTGGGAATGAGAGTCTACATCAGGGTAGTAATGATAATGGTATTTAGAATAGTAAACTTCACCACACGATGTTCCTGCACCAAAACATTCATAGGTGCACCTGGACATCTCTTGATGGGAAGACTCACAACCGGATTGGTCACATATTGATAGATAGGAGATGGCATTTGAGTATACTAGATGCACAAAGTTTCAGAGGAGTTGACTGTGATACTGATCACTGTCTGTGGTTGCAAAAGTTAGGGAAGGATTGGCAGTAAGTAAACAAGCAGCACAGAAGTTTGATGGTGAAAGATTTAATCTCAGGAAGCTAAATGAGCTGGAGGTTAGGAAACATTATCAGATTGAGATTACAAACGGGTTTGCAGCTTTGGAGAACTTTGTGATGACGAGGACATAAATAGGGCTTGGGAGAAGATAAAAGAAAATATCAAAACACCAAGACTCCCACAGTATATTGGCTAGGTGGAGGAATTATTTCTCCCATCTCTTGAATGTATGTGGGGTTAATGATATTAGGCAGACAGAAATACACACAGCAGAACCACCAGTGCCTGAGCCAAGTGCCTTTGAGTTTGAGTTTGCTATTGAAAAGCTAAAAAGCTACAAATCACCAGATATTGATCAAATCCCAGCAGAATTGATTAAAGCAGGAGGTAGAACAATTCCCTGTGATATCCATACTCTTATTTTTGCTGTTTGGAATAAGGAGGTATGGCCTGAGGAGTGGAAAGATTCAATCATTGTACCTGTCTATAAGAAGACGACAAAACAAATTGTAGTAATTACAGGGGGATAACACTTTTGCCAACTATGTACAAAATTTTATCCAAAATCCTGCTGTCAAGGTTAGCTCCATATACAGGAGAAATTACTGGGGATCATAAGGTGGATTTCGACGCGGCAGGTCAACTACTGATCATATATTCTGCATTCATAAAATTCTTGAGAAAAAATGGGAATACAATGAAGCAGTGCATCAGCTATTTATAGACTTCAAGAAAGCTTATGATTTGGTTAGGAGGGAGGTATTTTATAATATTGTCATTGAGTTTCACCATGAAACTGCTAAGGCCAATAAAACTGTGTCTTACTGAAACGTATAGCATTTTCCGGGTAGGCAAGAATTTGTCTGACTTGTTTCCTATTTCGAATGGTTTGATTTGAAACAAGGAGATGCTGTATCACCATTGCTTTTCAACTTTGCTTTAGAGTATGCCATTAGGAGGGTTCAGGTAAACCAGGATGGCTTGAAATTAAATGGTACACATCAGCTTCTGGTCTATACAGATGATTTTTATGTACTGGGAGGAAGCGTACATACTATAAAGGAAAAGCGGAAGCATTGGTAGTGGCTAGTAAAGGGATTGGACTAGAAGTAAATGCTGATAAAACTAAGTACATGGTCATATCTTGAGATAAGAACGCAGGGGAAGACAGAGTTTGAAGATTGATAATAATTTCTTTGAAAAGGTGGAAGAGTTCACATATTTGGGAACAACCTTAACAAATCAAAATTTTATTCAGGAAGAAATTAAGAGCAGATTGAAGTCAGGGAATGCTTGCTATCATTCAGTGCAGAATCTTTTGTCTTCCAGTTTGCTATCCAGAAATTTAAAGATTAACATATCTAGAACTATCATTTTGCCTATTGTTTTGTAAGGTTTTGAAACTTGGTTGCTGACATTGAAGGAGGAATTTGGGCTGAGGGTGTTTGAGAATAGAGTGTTGAGGAGAATATTTGGGTCTAAGAGGGTTGAGGTAACAAGGGAATGGAGAAAACTACATAATTAGGAGCTTAATGATCAGTACTACTCACCCAATATTGGTCAGGTGATCAAATTGAGAAGAATGAGATGGGCGGGGCATGTAGCATGTTTGGGGGAGACAAGAGACATATACAGGGTTTTGGTGGGGAAACCTGAGGGAAAGAGACCACTTGGGAGACCAAGGTGTAGATGGGAGGATAGTATTAAAATGGATCTTCAGGAAGTGGGATGTAGTGGTATGGACTGAATCGAGCTGGCTATGGATAGGGACAGGTGGCACGCACTTGTGAATGTGGTAATGAACCTTTGGGTTGCATAAAATGTGGGGACTTTCTTGACTAGCTTTCACACCAGTTAGTTCTCAAGAAAGACTCTGCTCCATGGAGTAATTATGTAAGTCAAGTTCATTTAGTCAGTTGGTTAGTCACTGACTGACTGACTCACTCACTCACTCACCCATTCACTGGTTACATGTGAATATATGGCAGAGTATAGGAATGTTCAATAAAAAGGCATTAGAACCATCATGTATTTGTAAAGCCACCTGTTCTAAGAACGTATGAGTAGATGTTGACTTGGAAGTTACCTGAAGAAGTTATAACTTGTTTATTGATGAGATGCAAGAGGGGAAGTATATCTGTGCACACCTCTTGAGGAAAGGTGTGAAGGGAAGTACAGTGGATTCCCAGTTTGTGGTTCTTTCAAATAGGATTTTCACTCTTTGAGGGTTCATTTTTGTATCCCTCAATCTACCTTCTTCCTTGGTAGGTGTAGAGATTTCAAAAAATTGTTTTGCCTACAGAATGAATTTATCAAAAACCATCCTCAGGAGATTCTGATTTCATCCGTCCATTCCTCTAGGTTTTTGAAAGTGCATGGTTTTTTTTGCGTTCCCAGCAGTGGGGAAACCTGATCCAGAAGTCAGGTCTAGTGGAGGGGTAATTGGAAGGCTTGACGTCCAGATCAGGATTTGCCACTGTTTTCCAGTAAAGGTGAGTTTAATTTGTGGTTACCTATAGTGTTACTACAGGCTAGAATTGTTACTTTCTCCTTGCTTTGTTATATCTAGGAGCTGAAGGTTCAGCCCAGGAAGCTAGAGTTTTTGAAGGCTCCACTTTGTAGTTGGCAAGCCACTCTCATTGCAGTTTTGCTCACCAGATAATTCTTCACTGCCAGTGACATAACGAAATTCCACTTTATATTTCAGAAATTCGTCCTGATATGCTGGTTTTTTTTTTTTGTGCCACAGAAACTGAGCTGCCTTAACTTTCATAATTTTTTCCAGCAGTCAAACCGACACTAGCCGGTTCCCTAGCATTAAAATCCTTTGGAAAAACGGAACTCTGTCTTGAAGAATTGGGCCTGTGATAAGCATGTCTTTATCCTTCGCCATGTGAACCATAAACGTACAGCTTCACAGACCTCTCAGTATTCACATTTTACGTTTTTGTGTTCTTTGGTCGTCCACATGAGGCCCAAACATAACACCACTTTTTAAACACCTGTTCCTCTTCCAGTCAACAGCAGCATCTCGCCCCACATTCAATTTGGTGCCTTGTTTCTTTTCTTTTGCTTGGACGTGCTTTTGTCTAGTCTATAAAAGTGGAATGTCAGGTAACTGAAGGTCGGCTATTGTGAGTGGGTCACACAATAATTTCATGAATTAACGTGGTACTAACTCACTGTACTTTGATAACTGTATTAAAATTAGTACTTTTGTAAATGGAAACATTTGTAGTTGCATTGCAGCAGTGTCAGTCGAACTGCCATATTTTAAGAAATGACACAGGCTGCCAGGGTTGCCATCCTCTCATTAGCCAAACAAAAATATCAGGTTTCCGCTGCACTTATCATATGGTTAGTAAATTTTCGGAGTTTGAGGAATACCTCGCAAAATGGAAAAATTCAAATTTCTGAGATCTTTAAGAGTAACTCTAGGTATAAGAGCCATAAGAGGAGTCAAGATTACTAAACTAGACTCTTGCAGAAGTATGTATATGCATATCTTGATGTCATGAAATTGGTAAAGTATCACATTCCATATACCAATTTTGTGTTTTTTTTTTTTTTTTAATTTTAAACCCCTCTTTATTTCTTTTTTTTGGGTTTTCGAGAAAAAACAATTATATTCAATTGATTTTTAGTATTGTGTCTCAAAGTTGCCCAAAGCTGCTGCTTTAAAAAAAATAAAA
>Ga0123352_10006499_pt1 | contig 17891 bp, 13 predicted proteins | sample TergutLab28metaG_FD_89700 | JGI IMG/M metagenome (GOLD analysis project Ga0123352, IMG submission 89700) | Labiotermes labralis P1 segment gut microbial communities from Petit-Saut dam, French Guiana - Lab288 P1 | ecosystem: Host-associated > Arthropoda: Insects > Digestive system > Gut ... | reverse complement strand
TGGGGACCCGTTGCGCTGACCACGTGACACCCCTCTATCCGCAAAAGTTGGCACTAACTTTGCCGACCGGCGGCGGCCGCTCTGTCGGTATAGTTCGCGTGCGGACTAAGGCCACGGAGTTTTCGGAGTTGGCATCTGTAGATCGTAAATGAAAACATTTTTGTTTACACTAAGTGAGGGTGCACAAATCTTTCTAGAATGTAGGAGCCATTTCCAAATTCCACGTGCCAGAAGGGCGACGTGAAACAGCTACCGTGCTGAGGGTCTGTATTTTTGGAGTGGTGTGTGAACCTCACTGTTACATGGCACTTTCTCTTTGGTGCATGCGAAGGGATAGACAGCAGTAATTGTATTGTAGATAAAGGGTGCCATCATACACATTTTAGGTGGTCAAGATTTGTGCACCCTTGCACTTTTACTTTTGCTGTTATGTATGCAGACCATGGTTTTTGAGCTTTTAAAGTGTGTGAGTTGTAATTTTTAATCACAGATTGGACATGCTAGTCCACACTATCACATTTTATTAGTTGTACATAAATTAGAAGGTAAAGGGTTTTGTACCAATAATTTGTTTGATCTGTACATGATGAGGTATGTTTTGTGTCTGATATGTACGTGCAGGTCATATCCCTGGGCGACCTCAGGGGGGTCGCCATGGGATGGTGTTTGGACTGCGACCACCCCTTACTTCATCTTGCATAGGTACAGCCACTGCTACTTCTGCACCTCTTGTGCCAGGTAGCCTGTTAGGTGTTGTACTCATTCTTATTAGGCCAGTTAAGTTATACGTTATAATTTTTATTTCGATTAAATTATACATTGATAGATCTTGTGATCAAGTTTGGGCTTTTGTCTGTCTGCCTTGTATAGCTCTTTTGTGGTTTGCTGCAGTCTTATATGGTAGATTTTTTCATGGTGTAGGGATTGTGCTGTGCATGAAATTATTGCATTTCCAGTGCTTATAGTCATTGTGATTTGGTAACAGAATGCTCTTAGTTGTGAGTTGTTTTTACAAAAGCTTTTTAAATATTTTACAAGATTTGGATGTAAATTTGGATAGTCAACTTTGTATATGTCTGGGTGATTTTCAGAGAATTTATAATTTTAGTAACCAACTTCATTTGTATTGAAGGTTAAGTGGATGTTGGAACTGATGATAAAACCCCTTTCTATAACAAATGCAATGTGAGTGCTTGCCATTAAGACTTTGGTTGCCTGTGCATTACTGTCATTGAGGAGAAGTTTATTTTATTTGTTCTGCCTAGTAGGTTAGAGTTATGTTGGGGCAGTTAGATGCAAAATATGCCTAAGTTACAAAATGTTATCATTCTTGGCTGTTGCCTTGTGCTTTTGAAGATGTTCAGTAATATGGCAGTTACAATTTCATCATTAAAAAAACCCATATTATCGTAAGGGGACTGTGAAGATGGGCTAATAAACATTATTTATATTGATGCAACATGAAGCTTATGGATTTAGACATTGGCGACCGTTATCTTCAGTAAAGTGGGTGATTGCACTTAGTTACCGTGAGCTTGCATTTTCATGCTGCACTTTGAAAATTTGACCTATGAAAAGTTATTTATAAAAGACTTTAAAAAACCGTTGTGGAGAACCACATAAGCTGCACTAGCCTTCTGTTCCCTTATCATTCTGACGGAGTAAATACTGTACTGAAGTTGAGGAAAGAAATTCCTGTATATGCCCCACTGAATTTCTTCCTTGAGCTGTTGTTATTCATTCTCCATGTATTGCCCTGTGTTGTCCAGTTGTGTACTGGTAGTGCTGAGAACATAATAACCCTCACTCTTGTAATTGTCTGGTTTCCAGGAAACTGAACAGCATATCACTATGCAGCAACTTGTCTTGGTACTTGTTATAATTCTCTGTCAGTAAAAGAGTCAGTGTGGTTGTCTTAACAAAGCTTTGAGGTGATAACAACACAAGTGACATTTAGGGCTGTTTTAAGTTCTTTATGTATTGGATTTGATTTTCTCTGCTACCCTTATTTATTGGGCATTTAACCCTTCAGTGCAGATATTTAAAAACTTCACCATTGGTGCATGCTGCATAATGTGTTTAACGTTACTTAATTTTTGCAACACATTATTTTAATTGATGTTGCTTTTGGTCTGTATAAAATAAGTCAATGAAGTTTGAGTGCTAGTTTTATCAAAAGTATGTAATTTGATGTATTACCTTATTATCCCAAAGGACTGTGTACGCAAAAGTTAAGAATACAAATTGCAAGTGAATATGTATGGGCTTAGTCTTTAAACATTTATTCACACACTGACTGTATATTCAGGGCATCTGTGATGTACATGAAGCAGGTGAGTAGCAAACCTTAAAACTATGTGTAAAAGGAACGAGTCTTCTAGACAATCACCGCCACTGCCGCTGCCACCGCCACCACCACCACCACCACCACCACAACTTTCTTGGCTGCTGCTGCTGCAGCACTCAGAGTATTATACAGTGGGATGGGTCCTGACTGTGTCCTGGAAACAGTTTCTTCCAGGGCATGTTTATTTTATTTGGGGGGGGGGGGGTTACTTGTCCCTGTTGTTGATGCCCTTTTTTATTGCACAGGTGTTGTACAGCGTATTATAATATTAAATACTTCTACAAATTTAATCACTCTCAAATAATACTATGTATTTCAGTCTGAGGTGCATCTTTGTTAAGTGTGATAATTGTATTACATGTGTGCTATGCGTTGCAGTGCATTTGAAGATGATACAGTCATGTCAAGACGTTTGTGTGTAATAGAACCGTAATGTTCAATAAGTATCTTAGACTGAAGTGTATAGTATTAATTTCAAAACATGATGGGGAGTTCATACCCCCCTGTATGTTTGTTTCATACCTTGTTATTTAGTTTCTGATTTTACCATCCGCATAAATTACCTGTTACCAGGTGGTACACCATTGGTGCTTGAATCTTCGGCTCCTTCTACCAACCTCAGTAGCATGTCATCAGGAATGGGAAGGACAGCAGGATCCTGTGTGGTTGTAAATGAGAAAGGGCCAGTTGCAGGGTTGAGCCCATCCAAACTAAACAAATTACCTTTGGTGGCCCCCATGTCCAGGCAGCATACACGACAACATTCCATTTCGGCTGTGTATGATACTTCAATTGGAAGTCAAGAACAAATTGCAGAGAAAGCAAAACAGGTAAGCTGATTATGAGCAAAGAATAATTCTGACAGAAATTTGGTGAATGAAGAGAGATACGTCTGATTTGAAGAACCAGGAAACTTTGCATCATGTTATTTATATGTTAGGCATTGTGACTGTTATGTCAGGAATTTGCGGTTAATTTAAACAGATACATCCAAATTCATTTGATGATGACCTCTCATATATTTATAGAAAGATTCTTGTATCAAGAGTTGATATGTTGACATGAGGCATTTGTCTGAAAATGAATGTGGATTTTTTTGTGGAATGTTAATGCCTTGGGGTATTTGGGGCACTTAAGGGATATTAGTTGGGGAAATAGAAATTGCTCATTTATGCAGTTGTGAATTGAACTGTGCTCTGCTTATTGTATACTGCTGGAGGAACATTCTGCTATCATGTTATGTACTAAACTACCGTGTAGAGGGAGCCAGTAATGATTTGAAACATTGGTACCTATGTAACAAATTACATGGAAAGTTCAGATGGACAGTTTATAGAAGTTAATGTGTGCATGTTACAGCTGTCACTTCCCCCCCCCCTGAAAAAAATACATTTGTAAATGTGACTGACAGCTCTGGTTAACATTATTTATTGTAGTACAATTTAAATTGATTGTTCAGAGTATGAATCGTAAGAACATGTAGCTGTTTGTAAATATACAGGAATTGCTGAATCAGTGGGAGAATTTTGTGCATATATTTATTTCTAGAGCGTAGTAATGTTCATATTAGTTTTTCCCCAATTTCTTAACTGTACAGGAAGCATATGTAATGCAGAGGATAGCTGAACTCCAGAGGGAAGGTTTGTGGTCTGAGAAGAGGCTTCCAAAAGTTCAGGAACCTCCAAGAGTGAAGGCACATTGGGACTACCTCATCGAAGAAATGATATGGCTAGCAGCTGACTTTGCCCAGGAAAGAAAATGGAAGAAAGCTGCAGCAAAGAAGGTTTTTTTTTTTGTCAGTGTAACTCTTTGATGCAGGGTCCTGCATGAAAAGTTGATAGTTGCCCAGCTGGCCAAGAAATTTTCCTCATATTGTGGAATATATTTTCTCAAGAACCCAGTGTTGCACTTGTTCAGAGCCTCATGAACAGAGCATCTTCATGTCCTTACTGGTTAAGGTTTACTTGGTTTCTCCAGTTGATCAGGCCATTAATATTTGAGAACTGGATTTGTTCCACCTTCAGGTGAAAGAGTAGGGATGCACCAGCTGAAATGGATAACACAGAAATAAGTTCTTAATCACTAGAGAATTCATGTCATTTAGCTGCCTGTGTATTTGTACCAAGGATCAGGTTTTGCCTGCAGGAGATACTAGATGTTTTAAAATACAAATTGTGGGAATACCTGCACATGCTGATGTAGAAGGAAATCTTATTAATGTTCTATCACAGGGGTTTCTCATCTTTGGTCATTATGAGAAAAGTGTGAGTTAAAGTGATTCCCCGAAGTGTGCTTTTTCTGCTAATGAGAAGTAATCTGAATGTGGGTTAATGATGGCCAGACTGATATGTAAAGTCCCTTTTACAAATAATTTTTTTTTTTAAATGCATCATTGCTCACGCCTGCAAGTTCATTTTGTTAAAAACCTGTTTTACAGCACGGAAGTGCTGAGTATTTTAAAATGCCTGAAACTGCTGCTTTTTTGCATTTCCTTCAATTTGCAGGTGTGAGTGTGTGCACCTCATTGCTTTCTTAACTTCATTATGTCAAACTGTGACATATGATGACATCATTGTTGAATATGGTGAATCAGCATTCAACAGTGATTTCAATTTTTGTTTACTTTAAATAAGTTTTGGCTAAATGATTGTTTATGTTGATGGACTCTTATTTTACAACACACAATGCAAGTCTTCACTGAAGCCAATGCACTTTTCTCCCTACTTTTTCTTGGTGATTATTCTGTGCATCTTTGTGCCTTTCTCTGATTTCTTTCCTTTATTTTCATCTCCATTTGCTTCACCTTTTCCTGGGCAGATGTTGATCTTCACCCTGGCTTTCTGGAGCAGGCAGTGAGAAGACAACTGTAGCATTACAATCAAACATATATTGGCTTGATAGGAGCAGTATTTTATTTCATCATGACAGGCTATGCTCTTTTTGAGGTGTACAAATATAATTCCTGCTGGGTACTTAAAACAGTTTTTATTATATCCTGGTTTTCTTGTAATACATGTCCCTGTGATGGGCTATGATGCATCTTTCCATTCACCATTTTCAAAATACTTGATATGAAACATTTCTTTAATCACACAATTGCAGCATTACCTTACGCTGTGTGATAGGAAAATGGATGGGGCCCCCAAGAATACAGGAAATCTGTAGCAGATACATGGCTTTTCACCAGTCAGCTAAAAGCTGTTGTGTGTTCTAGAAACATAATTTACTGAAACTCCATACTGCAATGCACTGTAGAAATAATACCTGCAGCGTTGTCAGTGCTTACTTTAACTTGCTGCTGTTTGAGCTGTGACATCATACAACTGTGAATATGTTCATGTTTTTTGGTAATGAAGAAAGAAGACAACTAACTAATTTATAATGTACCCAGTTAAGGCTGAAACTACACCTTTCATCAAATAAAGTTCATATTGTGTGTGTGTGCGTGCGGGCACGCGCTGTACCTGGATGAACTAAAAATTAACACAGTTTTGTGGGTAACATGTAAATTTATAACAGATGACATTGAAATAAAGTTCAAATTTTGAGGTATCTTCAGAGGTTTGGCAGTGCAAAATTCTGTTTACTTTCTTGTCTTTTTGATAATTTGATGGGTGAGATGTGTATGAACTGTTCTTATCTTTTTTATTATGTTTGTGTTTTGTGCCAATCAGGGATGCCATTAAGTGTGTGTTTGTGTGTTGTTTCAGTGTGCAAGAAATGTTCAGAAGTATTTTCAAGAAAAAGCAATTCAGGCTCAGAAAGCTGAAAAGGTTCAAGAATTACGGTTAAAGAAGATAGCTAGTTTTATTGCGAAGGAAATAAAGACGTTTTGGTCTAACGTTGAGAAGGTAACACTGATGAAATCATTAATTACAAGTTATATGTGTAGTGAGGTTTGGTTATGATGTATACAGTTTTCTTAGAATTTTTGTTTTTACAGAGGTGTAGGAATTAAATAGAAGATATTCCAAATGTATCTGATTATAAACAGTGACACATCTAAAGCAAATTTAGGGGTAGGAAACAGTCAGGTACCATTTTGCAGAGATGCGTAGAATGTTTGTTATAACTGTTCTGTAAGTGTGCGTGTGGATCTCTGTTAATGCAGTATGTTACTGTCTTTGCCAGTCTACCCTCCTCTTTTTCATTTATTTATTTATGTTTGAAGATAGGGTGTAGCCCAGGAAGTTAACACCTTTGTTAAGATGTGGGCAAGGAGTTCTTTGGGTAGACTTTGGCTGACAATGATATCTTGTCAGGGAATATAAATGTTTGTGTCTGTGTGCTCTGAAGGCTAGTATGGATCGTATTGAGAATTTGAGCAGCTGGTTACTGTGTCTGCCAATTAAAATAGAAACACTGTAATAAATTTATCGTTAGGTATGTTATATGACTGCACAAGTTACATAGCTTTCTTTCAGTGTGAAATTTTATTGCATTTAATGGTAACACTTGTTTATTTTAGTTAGTTGAGTATAAACAGCAGACAAGATTAGAAGAAAAAAGGAAAAAGGCTTTGGACCAGCATCTCAGTTTTATTGTGGATCAGACAGAAAAATACTCAACATGGTTGGCTGAAAGCATGAATAAAACTGGAATGGACAGTGTCAATCCAAGTGTCCCTGCATCGGTGAATTCATCACGTATCTCCTCTCCAACAAGACAAGTTCTGTCTGATGGTATATTAATCTGTACTTCATTCAGTAGTAATGCTTGGTATTGCAGTTTTTAACCATTTTACTAGATACATCCTTGATAGCATAACATACCCTGGAAAAATATTACATGCTGTTGAGCCTGGAAACTTTGTAATAAGAATTTTTTCAGTATTTCCATCAGAAAATGTGTATTTCTAACATATAATTTGTTGTAGGGTTCAAATGTGTAATTGGGGATGCTAGATGTTAATTCATACTGTAATTGTGATTTGGGAGACATGAGTTTGGTTCTTGAAATGTTGCCCCGCTTGTAGCACCTGATGAACCTAAGAGCCTTAGAAGATTTTGTGGAATTTAGACATTGTGAAAACTTGATGTCATGTTTTTTTTTCTTAATCTCTTCGCAGTAACTCTTCAATGCGACTTGAAAATTTACACCACTTTTCAGATTTACACGATAATTTTTGGTTTAATGTAATTTGGCATAGATGATACACAGCAGTTCTTGGTTTAAGATGATTTGGCATAGACATTCTGTGGTTGTGTGTTCGAGGGTAGCAGTAAGTGACATGACTGTCATGCCATTAGTCATATGTTCAGATTAACTACGTTGATATTTTTGCACGGCTGATGTGGTTTCCCATTAGTAACACTGGCTTTTATTACCAAAATGAGTGAGAAATACAAATGTACATCACCTGATGCAATGCCAGTGAAAAATTGATGAAAGAAGTTGGTATTGAAGAGAAGTTAGACATAATAAGACGACAGGGGAAAGGTGAACAAATTTTTGACGTGCTGTAATGTTAGATTTGTTTATAGTTAGTGTTGTTATAGCTTGTGATAATACTGACAGAATGATAGAAAGTGTTAAGTCAAGAAAAAAAGTGTTTGTGTAGCTAAACTACCAGTCTTGTCAGAATGAACCATATAGATGTGACATTTTTATTGCTTTAGAAATAAATATATTACATAGAGAAGTGTATGTGCTGTATACTCTACAGATCAGTATGTCCACTAGTGATACTCATACACTATAATCGAAGAGGTCAGCCCCATAACCCCCAGGAAATACACCATTTTAAATGGGAATTTTGTGTTCAATTTACACGACTTTTTCAGGAATGTAAGTCTTGTAAAATGAGACATGCCTGTATTCTGATCTTGTTTATTTTCTTCTGTAAAGTAGGTAATGTTGCTCATGGGAGTTTCAAATTTGCAGATGAATTTCAGCCCAATCAGAGCTCAACAGATGATGAAGAAACAATCGCTAAGGCAGAAGAAGACTTCGGTGTTTTAGGACACGTTGAAGAAGTTGAAATGCTTAAGAGAGAATCAGAACTTCCGTTAGAAGATTTGTTGAAGGAGCTGCCAGATGATTATTTGGAGAACCGAGACAAATTGTTGGATAGTGAGAGAAGTGAAGGTGGTGATGATGTGTCTAGTAGAGGTGATGATGATGAATTCACTGTAGCATCAGATAAGAATTCAACTGATGATGAAGAAACAATCCAAGAACAGGAGGCTGTTGAAGGGAAGGTTGATCACAAGAAGGAACTGGAGGACCTTCAGGTAAGAACAAGAACATAGCTGTTCAGTTTTAAACATATAAATTATTTGCTCATGTTTCTTGGATTGGGAAGTATCCTGGTATATGTTGCCTGAGCTAGTGGCATTTAATGTCATGTATATAGTGAAGATGGGCTTATCCATAAGAATGGAGACCATAACATTCAGTGGAATTCATGTGATATATTCCTGTATAAGAAAATTTCTCATCCAAGCCTTTTAAATGTTGTGGTCTTATATATTTCTTGTAGGACTTTATGCGTATAAGAGGTCCCTGTGTATGCAGTGTCCTGTCTGAAATGTATTACGTATGGCCTATGCCAAGTATACATGACTTAGCAGTTTTTAGCACAGACAAATATTGTTGCAATAAGTGGCATATTATACTGGCCAGGGGGTTTACACTCAACAAGTACCCTATGTGTACCATGCTACATATCCATTTTGACGTGTTTATTATTTGCGTGACAGTGTGCTGAGAACACCACATGACATTACTCCCTTTATTATAACTGATTACTTCAATGTCATTGACTTGTTTGATGGAGCCCCTGTCTCAAACCACCAGCTTCGGGTGCTTCATATCCATCAACACGTGAATTATGATAATTTCAGGGTGCAGATGTACCTTGTATTCATTCCCCATTTCCACCACACAGTTACATGCGGTTGTGAGTGAGACACTTGTATCTGTATGTGTGTGGGGTACAGTAAATTTTATCCCTTATAAATGCATGTGTCATGTTCAGACAGATTGGTGCGTGTACCTGTCGGGGGAAACATAGGTCATTTATGTTAGGTAATTAAACAGTTTTCTTTCCAGATAGAAATGATATTTATCTAAAAGGAAGCAGCAGCAACTGGTGTAACACTACGGCTCTTTTTGTCCCCTTTTTCTATACAGGCTGAAAATGAAATGAGTATTGAAGATCTTATTGCAAAATATGGTTGTGGGGGCGGTGCAGAAGAGGTAGAGGATAATGTGGATGAATCAGAGACAGAAGTTGAAGATGAAGGTATGACTGGCATTTTATTTTCCTGGGGGAATTGGATGTGGCATGCTCGTCATGGAACATTTTGTAATTTGTTGCTGTGGAGACATTTGTTAATAAGCATTAACTCTGATTACAGAGTTTTAGTTTTATATGTGGTTGTCATCGTACATATTTAATGGAATGTAATGTAATCATTAGACTTTCTTATTTATCAGAGGATGTTTTAAGAAGTACGTTCGTATAAAACTACCTTCGGAACTTCTTAGAGACAAGTAGAAATATGACTGTATCATAACAAGAATTCATAATGGTATGAGAAATTAACACTGCAACAGATCTTGTTGCTGCTAGTTAGAACCTACACATAAATCACTTCGGAAATGACGGAGTGAATATTTGGGGTGATTTTGGTATAGCCTGTAAGCGTGCAAGAATCCATAAGGGAATTGATTGTTAAATAATACTCTGTCATACTGTCATATTTTGTCTGCACAAATGAGAAAGGTTTGTGACAGATTAATAATAGTGAATATTCATATTCTGAATGCTGTGTTCTCGGTGGTTGGACTCCTTAGCGTAGGTGTGTTACATGTAGAATGAACACCTGACCAGACATTAACATGAAACAAGTAAAATGATATATTGGTACAGTGTAAGGAAGTATAATTTTTTGCTTAGGATGTCATAAATATTCATAACACTAAGAGGGTGGTTACATGTAACATTGAATATGTGTATAAACTTCTTAATTTTAGTGCAGTGTTGCAGTTGTAAAGCTAAAGGTAATTTTCCCTGTACACTTTATTAAGCATTGTGCCTGGAAGGCATAATGGAGTAGTGGAGGAAGAGTCCCTCACTTTGGTAGTAGATGGAACTGAGTGGTCAGGTTCATGTCCTGACTTGTTTGGCCCCCCCCCCCATTGTCCATTTAATAGGAGGTTGGTGCTTTAGCTGTGCTCTGGACATTTTAGAAACGAGAAAATCTGTTGGCTCGCTTCCTTGGTCATTCAGCGAGTAGCATAAGCACTATAACAGCTACGCTTTCCCACCTACATTTGTGAATTTAAAATGGTAAACAATGAGACAAACATACAAGCAAGTCATAAAGGAGGAGGAAAATCTGTCAGGTTAAACTCGTATTATTGCCTTGTCCCTTGTCAGCTTTTTATGCATCACCGATCAGTTGTCATACACTATTGTGGTAACTTTTGCAGTGGTGCAATATAAAAATGTGTATGAGCCAGCTTGTTTACATTTCTATGGCGTAGACATTCTAGAATCATGCACACAGTGTGTTTATGTAAAATATGAAGTGACTGATTCATGTACACTGTTAGAGACTGTGTTGTCTTTGAAGTGATCTGGCTTACTCTCATTGTGTAGGATGATGTCTCGTCTCCCTCTGATGGGTTGATAGTCTCATTGTGAACATACTATGTATCATGCTATGAGAAGAGTTTGCTGATATGTTGAAGAGTTACATTGACAATACTGAAGTGATTTTTTGGGAGAGTAGTTGTTTTCAGCTGTGTTCATTATAAGCATCTTTATTGAGCAGGTAGCTTGACAGAAGACATAATATTCAGATTTTTGTCTTCTGGACTTTTACACTGTGTAGGATAATGCTTATTCTGATGTGACTCAGTCTTAGGGTGACTGAATTTGGTTAATGTGGATGTGTCACTCACCCCGAAGCTACAGGCAACATACTCTGAAATGTCAGTACAACACAATGTAAAAACTTAGAAGACCATCATTTGGGCAACATATGCGAACTTGAACACTTTATGGTGCAGATGTTCTTAACATATCCCCCAAAAGACAAATCAACACAGGTAAGTGCTTTCAAGGGATCCCATAAATAACTAGCTTTTCACTTTTAATGGTCTAAAAATAACATGTTGCAGGACACTTGTTCAGTTCACAAAAATGTGACCTTGGATACTGTTTCTCACCTACAGTTCTGTAGAATGTCGTTCAGGGTTCTGTGAGAAATCTTTGACTAAACACACAAAAATTTTGAGATATTGCAGAAAATTCAAAATATAACTCCAATATTGCTGGCATTTTTGTCTGGTAATTGGGAGTATTGGATTTATTTCCCTGTGCTCTTAACTGCCTCTTTGTTTTCTAGCTTGTAATTGACATAGGTGGGGGTTCTTCAGGATATGGAAAATTATTTTGTGGTTCCTCCTTGGTGCAGCAGTTGGGATACATTGCTCAAAACCTTTTGAATGCTTTGTACTGCTTTTGTGATATTAAGTAGACTGATAGAAACATTGTAAAATACAATTTTGTTTCTTGACATATTGATATTAACTACTGCGGGCAGTGAAATGCACTTGTGAGATATGATGTATATCTTATCTCCAGAGCAGAATTTTTTTGTAACTAGAATGTGTTGTATTCGAGTACATATAATACCCTTATACCCCTCAGTCATGACCAGTGGATGTTGCCCTTGTAAATTAAAATGAGGGTGTTCTGTCTCATAAGAACAAGACACATTGTCATTAAGAATTTTGTTATTCTTCACTTTTCATTTTTGTCAAAAGTTAAAGTATGTTATTTGCAGTTAGTTTGGTTGAATTTTTCCTTGGTCATGGGCAAGTAAAAGTGAATGGAGAACTATTGACTGTCAGTATGTATTCCAGTGGCTACATTAGGCTGGCTGGTGTCAGAATCATGTATTTTCATGTTTGTTTTTTAGTTTCAGGTAATGAAAGTTACAGTGAAAGTGAAAATTCGACAAATGATGATAATGACAGCATACACAGTAACGAACCAGAAGTTGGCCTCAGGTCCCTGTTAGATGATGACAATGAGAATGAGGATGAAATGAACACTGAAAAAAAGGTTTGTATTATTGTACATGGTTTTTGGTGTGAAAGCTGAATGATGAACACTGAGGTGCAGTTCTTATAGCAGTTGATATTAATATCTGTCAGAAATACTTAAATCCTTATGTATGCACTAGGGCCATTGTTATTTGTAGTAATGAAAATATCTCTCAAGACTCATTTTTGGAATTTCAACAACTGATGTAAAGCATTGTGTTCATTTGTTGTATCATCATTGCCTTTCAAGCTTAAAGGTGTTTGTTTAGAGAAGAGGAAGTTGCAGCCATGTCTTATTGTTAGGGAGGCTGTCACACTTTTGGGAACACTTTGTTAGTTTAGAACTTTTGCTTAAGCTTGACTGTATTGTTATGAAGTTTCCACTGGCTGCTTTCCACTCTGCAGCTGTTTATCTTATACTACCTCATAAAGATATCTGAACACATATAAGTGTAAATGTTGTTTAGTGATCTAATGTACTCATTTTCAGTGCTTCTGTATAATGGCAGTTCACAGTTTCGGTGCCCTGTTCCCTTTAAGTAAGGAAAGTAGGCAAAAGAGTGACTTAAACTGCATGTAGTTTGCTATGAAAATACCAACACTTTTTTCTGGGCAGGAAGCAGAAATAGTTTCTACTTCATTTGTTGCTTTAGAATTGAAGAAATTGCTAAAAACAAAAGGGTCACTCTTTTTGGACTGTATTATCATTTGTGCTGTTTCCCATTTGATGTGATGTAACATCCTAGATGTTTTGAATCTGCGGCATCGCAGCTTTGAGAACGTCAGAACTCGTGTGAAGAGCCCTGGTGATCCTTATTCTGACTATGCAGTTTTTCAGCTGTGAACTGTGGACTCTGATGGTATATTCTTTTGACCCGTGTTCTCCAGAACAGTGCTAATTTGTGACCCTTGAATTTCTAGCCAAAGGATAGTGAAGCTGCAGGGAAAGAGATAAGTGATGTGGCAGCACTCGCTGAAAGTATACAGCCTAAAGGCAATACTTTATCTTCAACAAGCGTAAGTGTCTGGTTATATTAGAAAATAATAATAATGTGCATGCTTAGTGGTTCAATCTTATTCTTCCCCTCTCGCCTCTTTACCTTTCTGAGTATTCCTATTGTATTCTGTTGTGTGCTGCTGTCTTGGCAAAACCGAATCAATGTATGTCCAGAATTGCCCCTGATGCTTCCTGTATCCCTTCCATTCGGTACTTTTGGCTTATCTGAAAGTGAAAGATTGTGTGTGAAGCTGATTTAGACATGAACTTATAACTGCGCAATGTTCACTCCCCATATACATGTGTTATTTTTGCATGTCTCAGTTTTAAATGAGTAGTTACAAGCGTGTGTGAATTGAGTCTTTTACTTGTTTATTGGTGGGGTTTAGAGTTTGTATCCCTTATAAATGCATACATCATGTTTTGAAGATTGATGTGTGTACCTGTCGGGGGAAATAGTAGTGCGCCTTGGTGTTATTGTTTTTCTGACCTGAATGTACTGCAAGTAATGCACTAAGGCAGACATATTTGTTATGTTTTTATGTCAGATCAAGTTGAATGGAGGAAATGGGATTAATTTTTTAACAATATAGATTTTAATACACAAAATTTTGGTAGTAATATTTAATTAAAGACTTTATTGGAGTTCATAAATGTGCAGAATTCTAATTTTGCTGCTGTGTTGTATGGGTGTGAAACTTGGTCTCTTATTATGAGGAGGAAAAATAGGCAGAGGGTGTTCAAGAATATGCTGAGTCTAAGAGGTATGAGGTAACAGAGGAGAGGAGAATACATAATGAGGAGCTTTGTGGTCAGTATTCCTCAAATAATATTATTTTACTGTTGAAGAATGAGATGGGCAAGGCATGCGGCATGTATGGGAGATGAGAGAGGTGCGTACTGAATTTTGGTGGGGAAACCTTAGGGAAGAAGACCATTTGAAAGACCTTGGCATAGGTGGGAGGATTATATTAAAATAGCTCTAAAGGAAGTGGTATGCAGGGGCATGTACTGGGTTGATCTGGACCAGGTTGCGGGCATTTGTCGGGCTTCTGTTAATGCAGTTCTGCTGTGATAGAAATGGTTATAAAAGAGACCTGAGTTTTGCCATGCCTGTTCATCTTATCTGTTTGTTCATATGGAACACTCCATCCCCACTAGATGAATTTTTATGAAATCTTATGTTTGGGATTTTTTTTATTTTTACCAAAATTGGCCACACCTGTTTATGGAGAAAATCATATAAAAATAGGGTATGAGGATCAACATTTGAATTTTTCACCATTATTTGTTTTATTAATTGGGGCAGGCTGTGTTTTCTGTGAGTTTTGAGTAGAGGTAGAAGAAACAGATGTGTCTAAACCTAGAAATTCAAGCACGCTTGACTGGAAATCTCCCTGTTTATATTTTGTATCTTGACACGTACAGGATGGTGAGTTATGATGGACTGTAAATCTGTTGCTAAGATGGGACGTCTTACAGTATGTGTTGTGTGAAACTTTGAAAGGTACACCTAAAATACGTTTGCATTGCTACAGATTTAATGTCTAGGGACATTAATAGAGTGAATACACCAGAAGTGTTATGCTGTGCAGACTTTTAATTACTTGCATGTACTAGTGTCTGTGGGTTACAGGAAACTGACCATGTGATCTGCAATTAGGCCCTGTGAACCCTAGTGTTGTGTTAAAAAATATGATGCATTATTCTCTCTGAACAGTAATTTTTGTAAAATCATAACATAAATTTAATATGTATGAGTGTTAAGTATTCTTACTCCCAGATTATCCTTTATAGAAAGTACAGGATTGTTTATGTAAAAGGGGTCTGCTTATTGCAGTTTGGATCTCATTGTGCACTAATTGATAATGTATTCTGTACACATTGTAATATCCTCTGCATTTTGTTTTGTATTTTTTTTTTTTATTTATGTTAAGACATTTAGGTCAAGATAAGTCTTATGTTATTTATAAGGTAGGGTAGCTCACTAAGTATAGTGACAGCACTGTAGACTAGACAACTGGGGATTCGGGGTTTGATTTATAGCAGGGAGGGAGTTTGTCTCTCTGCAGCATTACTTATTGCTGACCAGCCTGTATTCTGGTGGGGACATAGGTAAAGCAGCCTGGACAAGAAGTATAGTGCTAAGGTTAAGAATATGTAAAGCTACTCTTGTACTTCCAATTGTCTTCATGTTGTGGTGCCTAATCAGGCACAGGGACGGCACACACCTGTCACATTTCATTGCTGTGTTTTGTGGGTCTGTTTGAACTGGTTTGGAAGTGGTGAACATTACTGGGGTATTGTGATTTTACTGGCTTTGCATAACCTGAATCTCACTTTGTGTTTTTCTTTGGGGGGGGGGTTGCTGTTTTTTTTTATATATATATATATATATATATATATATATAGCAGAAGGCTGGCCCTGTGCATATCACTCTAAATTTCCTTGGAGGTCGGTCATCTTAATCTGATAAAAAATACATCATCCACCTTTAACATTGGATATTTTAAAAGACAAATATTCAGTTTTGTAATAATATCATGTTTTGAATTAATGCAACTCTGTGTGTATTCGTATGCCTTGTTTGCAAAGAGAGGTGGGTATTTGTGAAAAGAACCCTGTCTAAGACTGTCTGTGGTAAGTGGTAGGCTTTGTTTGGGCAATGGAGGTTTGTTTGATTTTTTTTGTTACAGTGTCAGTTTTCTAACTACTGTATGAGCTAATGTTGTGGTTTTTTTGTAGGTGGTCACAACAATACCATTCCTCTTGAAGCACACATTGAGGGAATATCAACATATAGGTTTGGATTGGTTAGTTACTATGTATGATAGGAAACTTAATGGAATTTTGGCTGATGAAATGGGACTAGGAAAAACCATCCAAACTATATCACTTCTTGCTCACTTAGCATGTGAAAAAGGTAAGGAAGTAGGAACTCTTCACTAGTAATAACACAGAACTGGGCGTTCACACTGTTACTGCTTTGGCATGCCGTACTGTTGAAGTTCAGTGATAATGTACAGAGCCCTAGAAATGTTCTGTATTGATGAGATTTTACGCAACGTATGCATACATTCTGCAGGGTCTGTGCTTTATTTGATGTACTTCATTTTGTCACTTCACAGATAGTTTTACTTGGTAGCAGGGAACACAGCACTCACCACTGTTACAGTTTGCCATGAGTTGAGGTCCACACATTGTAGTTAAATGTATTGTGTGTGATATTAGGGTTTTACTCACCATATTGAAAGTTCAGTGCATTGCAGTTAATATTAGGTTTTTTTACTCATCATATTTAAGGAAGGTGCTGGAAGTGGTTGCTTTCAGCTTCCATAAACACATTTAACAAACATGTATTGCACAGGGAAGTTGGGCTTGTGAAATTGAAGGCATTACATCTTGAGTCTTCCATCCATATAGTCTTCATTGTCGTGGTTATTACTATACACTTTAACATCTAGCATCCTCCACAAGTAAAAAATTTAATCGAATGGTTTGAAATCTGTCAAATGGGAAGGCCGTATTCCTATGTGTGGTATTTTTTTTGCTATAAGCATTCTTAAAAGAAGATAATTGCATTCCCCTGAAAATGTCAGAATGTGTGTAGTGTATTGGTGTGAATTTATGATCCAGAAAAAGAAATTGGCCCAGTAATCTTAGTTGCTGTCACATTGTACTGCACACCAACCTTAAGATCATGTAATGGCACTTTGTGGATTATCACTGGACTTTCTTGAGATCAGTACCTGTTATTCTGAGAGTTTAGACGGATAAAACCATGGTTTGTTACTAAACAGACAGGGTGTGGCCTCTGTTTTTGTTGTGCTGTTGGTGACTGACTTAAGGCCATGTACAGAAAAACCTCTCTGTGATAGTATAGGTGATAGTGTGGTGAGTTAGCCAAGTTTACTGGCAGGCAGTGGCAAGTGATATATGCCAGATAAAATAAGGAACCTGTATAGCTATAATTATTAATTCTGCAGCTGCTGAAATCTGTAGTGTGATTGTAGATTGTTAATGTAGTATGCATGTGCTCACATCCTAAGTGTGTAGATATTTCCAGCACCAAGTGACTCTTTTGTACCTTGATTCAAAAGTGTGTGCTTACCATAAAAAAACATGTTTTGAGTGAATGACCATATAGAAATTTTGAGTGGGTATGTTCCTAAAGAAAGTGTTAATATATGTGTTGTTTGTATTGTGGCTTGTCGTTTATAATACCTGAATAGTGATACAGTTGCGTGAAGAACTATAGTATGTCATGGTAGAAGAGCCTGAAGATGGAAGCACCACGTATCTCCAAAATGTCGGCATCCTTTTACCACACTATTGTCTTTTCACCTGTGTTTTTGGTGTGTTACATTGCATGCAGGTGATGTCAGGGATCCATAAGTGGGCCCGTGTCACCATGGCATGGCACATCCTTATGTTGCAGATGGAGGAATGGCCTCTAATATTGTGGGTAGCTGCGAATATATTGA
>Ga0123352_10006498_pt1 | contig 17892 bp, 13 predicted proteins | sample TergutLab28metaG_FD_89700 | JGI IMG/M metagenome (GOLD analysis project Ga0123352, IMG submission 89700) | Labiotermes labralis P1 segment gut microbial communities from Petit-Saut dam, French Guiana - Lab288 P1 | ecosystem: Host-associated > Arthropoda: Insects > Digestive system > Gut ... | reverse complement strand
TTGGTTCCTGAAATAATAAAGTTTTTTGTAAACCATGTACAAAAATTTAAATGCCAAGCGAAAATAATGTCGTACGCGAAGGTTGACTGTAGCCATTTAAATCCCGTTGCGTAAAGGTTAATCAGTTCGATCGTTTCCACAGCACTTTTACCGGCTTTAACACAAAATTTAATTGCCACTCTCTGCTCCACCATGACGCCGATGACAAGGCAAAAAATCTTCACTTGCAAAACAAGTTGGTACTCACAGACTAAACGAAAACCGTTGAAGCCTGGTCACGTGTTACATGAAGCATAGTACTACGTAGTTACGGCGTCGGCCGCTAGATGTAATTCACAGTACCCTTTTAAAACAACTCGTCTAAAAACTTTTGGGTCGCACCTTGTATGAATAATACCAACCTGTCAGGATCTATTTCCATCATAACCTTGACTGCATTCTCTGTACCATGAATAGATGGATCAGCCAGTGACAGTATCTCAACATCATTAATGAGCCATGCAAAAAGTCTTGTTCTGGCAGGTGCTGCACGACACATCTGCTTGGATCGCTGCACATAGATCTCAGTGTTCCTCTTGCTAAGATTTGCGTACAACTCTTCTACTTTTCCTGCTGGTAGCAGAAGATGTGCCTTACGTAGTTCAGCAACCTTCACATCCAGCATTTTCTGTCTTTTCAAACTCTCCTTATATTCATCTTCCAACAACTCATAATTGTCTCGAAGCCGTACCTCAAATGGATCATCACTCATCTCAAACAGGAATTCCTTAAACTGAGGAATAACAACACATTATCAGTCCCCACTGTTTCTTACACGTGTATAGAACAAAGTCTCAGTACACTATTCACTACTGGAAGGTACACAGTATTTCTTGAAATGTTCACAGTTACTGATCTGTTCAAGAAACTCAAGCTTTTATGTTAGTTGCATTACCAAGTTTACAAACCCCAACACTGGACTCCTTTCCTGAGCTAGTTCAATCTTGCCTACCTCTTTCATCTCATTCTTATATGATCCAGTTTAATATTACCCTTCCAGCTACACCTATATCTTCCTAGCAGTCATTTTCCTTGACATTTAACCAACTGCATAGTACAAAGAGTTCACCTAGAAACTTGATACTTACTGAACTTGCCAAGAACTTCTCCAGAGTTACAGAATGTAAACATTTATTACCATGTCCACAAAAGTCTTCCACAGCACCTTATCCTGTGCCAAATGAATACAGTCCACAACCTAACACCACATTTCTTCGAGATATACTTTAATATTATTCGCCAGTCTACACACATACCCCAAACAACTTTTTCATTTGAGGGCTCCTGACTAAAACTGAAAATGGTTTTCTCATTTACCTAGGTGTACCATACCATGCACTCCCTTATTTTAAAATCATGAACACAAAAATAAATCAATAAACTCCATCCTCAGCCAAAAGAATCAAGATCCTATCCCTAAAAATTATTTCCCTGAGATCAATTTTATTACTTTCTCCAGTAGTCTTCAGTCTCTATAATGCCCTCCCAAATCTCTGCACTAATTTCTTCTTTCCCAGAAACAAGACAATTCTGTAAGTAAAGTATTAAATAACAGGAGAGACAACCATTTGGGACAGAGATTAGTCTCTCTGTCACTTTGTCCTAAGTCAGTTCTGTAATCCACCCATCTTTCTAACAAAAGGGTATCAGGAACAAAGAAGCTGAAACCAAAGTTTACATGCATTTTTCAACACAGTTGTTGAGATAAACTGTACTATGATAAAGGCACATCTAAAATTCCAGCTACCTTTACACTATAGAACATTTCGCTACAACAAATTTTGATGCTTACGTCAGCATCGCCTTCAGTGTTAACACTGGTTTAACACAGTACACCTGCAATAAGTTATAAACCAACGTTACTAATGAATATGATGCAGGCATAAGCATTGAAAAACGTATACTGTAACATGAGTGTTACACAGTGTAATGGCAGTTGAACTTAAATTGTGCCTACATCAAAGCCAAACAGTGAAAGTGTAACAAAACTGTACTATGTCGTTAATCAAGTTAACTCCTGTACAAATAAGCACTGCCCACAATGCTAAGCACAAGTAGAAGTAACTAGTTGAATGTCAGTCAGATGCTGAAGATTTCCTACCTTAATGACTAGATCTGCTGGTAGAGGACTATCTGATGTAAAAGGCAGCTTCTGTTGTTTGTGCACTAATTTCAGCCACTTCACAACGCTTACAAGCTCATTCTGAACAGCCTCAGCAAAACCGTGCTCATATGGAAAGCAAGCTTTCAGTGAGTTGATGGTTATGTTCCTGTAAAAAGAAAACAGACAAGCATGCCATTACACATATGTATATGTGTTGGGAGATCATAACAAAATACATTTGCATTGACACTCCCTCAAATCAAAGAAAGCACCAAATTTCAGATAAGAACCAGTGCTCTAGATACCTGATCTAACTCCCTCTTCAGGCTTGATGAAGTCAATGACTCAGCTCTGATGCAAACTGGGAGGATTAGCTTCATTCTTTCATTTCACTTACTTACTGATGTGCTTCGATTCTCTGAGTCACATACCTAAGCTGTTAACACATTCACACACAGAAGCCTGACGCCTATCTATAATCCTTACTGGTAAATACTTACCAACTAACATGGTGTAAAATACCAGAAGATTTGAATCCTCAGCAAAAATTATATGAGTGCCTAAGATCTTGCAAGGAATCTTACCAAGTTTTATTCCAAGGTAGAACAAAACTCTCATTATTCTTCCTTTCAATTTTAACTTCCTCACAATCTGAAAGCTTTGCCATTTGGAAACCATTTATTGAAAATATATCTTTATTATCAATGGCTACATTGACTGACTCTGCTTTGATTCCAACACCTTCCCCATTCATTGATCCTGTTATGCCACCTGCAAAGAGAACATGCACATACTGATCTTTATGGAAGCCACCCTGTTGTGTTACTTACTAAATAAAATACACTTACTCTGTCAAACACAACACGGACTTATTTTCATTGAATCTTACACATCTGCTACATGTCGAGGACCTTCAAAATATTACAGAGACCATAATGTGTGCCTCAATTTCGAAACAGGAATTAAAAGAAGGAAAATTAAAGAGAATCATACAGCACCAATTATAATACAATTATCACAAAAGAATTAAACTATGAACTCTCCCCACAAAACAAGAGAGCTTAAAAGTTAATAGTAGTTAAGATATATTTAGATTTTGTATGTTGTATTTTATATATTTTTATACTCTATATTCTAATATTATAAGAAAACGGTAACTGTAAACAAGCAGCCCTTACATTTTATTTCATAGCATCTTCCTTTAGATGATTTTTGGATGGACATGCCTGATGATGGCTTGAGAAAAGGCTGAAACATGTTGCGTACATGTAAGGTGCAATTAAAATAAACCTATGTTGTGTTTGACAGAGTAAGTGTAGTTTATGCACACAATAAGTTTATCCCCTACAGGAGTGAAACACTTAAAATACAGCAGTATTGGTATTTTGCTCTCTGTCACAGATGTGCCAACACATAAATTTTTTAACTTACGATTTACTATCTTTTGAATTTTTTTCAAAATGATACCATTTTAAACTTCTTCCAGTACTAATCACCAGACAATAAGCTTCACAGTCTGTAACAAGGAACAATCAATGCTGATTTTTAAGTACAGACTTCTGTGTGTGGGATTCCAAAATGGCTCTTAGGCTTACTGAGAAAAGGAACTAGAGGCCCAGTCTTCTGAAAGCGTTGCAAACTGCAGCTTAAAAACACCAAACAGAAGGATGGAAATATCATCACTGCAGTCATTGCTTACACAGTGAAAAATGGATTCAAGTGTTCCAGAATGTGACGCTTTGTCCTCAGGTCAGGAGTTAGCTATATTTCAAAAGTTCATGGAACTGTCAACCTTCAGGGTTAAGCAGTCTTCTGGCAACACTTAATACTAGATACTTCACGTCCCAGAAGACTTGAATCCTACTGGAATGAGAATCTCAAATCTTGCAGTGTGAAAACCAATGTAAAAAAATTTAAAAACACACCATGTTTAAATGAACCAGTAAAATCTGGATTTTGCTCATTCGTATATTCAGACAAACATGACTAACAGGAACACTATATATTCTTTTTGCTCACTGCATCATGCTTTGGCCAATTATTACGGCCATCATCACGTAGTTGCTCAGTTTACATATAGCAGAAAGTGTATCAAGTACAGTCCTCTCCTTTATGAGCAGTGGATACCATAACCAGAATTACAAACAGTGGAATAATATTCAAGTAAGAGAAAAATTAAAAACTGGTTAAAATCAAATATATGTATTGAGTCGCTTTCTTCATATATTTATTTTGATTAGAGCACCCTGTAGATTGAAGAGGGTCTATCTTGCAGTGTTTAGTGGATAAAATTGTGTGACCAGCTTTCTTGAATACAGCCTTTGGTACAGTGTACAGTGGAATTTATTACGTGCAATATGGTAGTCTTATTATTAATTTTCGACCTGTTCATGTGTGAGTTGTTATTTTGCCTTTTAACTCCCTGTTCTGCTTGTCAAAGGACACTGAACTTACTGAGAGGGCAACAGAAACCCATTTTTGTAATTATAAACTAAGACAATCAAGGCATGCAGCTTTGTGCATAATATGGTTGGTTTTGAACATCACTCATTTTACCCACTACTCTGCGTTTTCACCTGAAGATGAAAGCAGACCGCTTTCAAAACATTCTAAGTGCTTGTACTTAGTGATAATGGAAAAAGTCCTAGTGCATATTAGAGATGAAAAATAGTATACGTCAATATTCACTCCATTCTGTTCATATAGTTTTTGCACGTACTCTACTTCCTCTAATATGAGGGTAAATTTGTCTTGCAAAGATAGGCCTGACCATCACACAAATATGAGCAGAATATTTTCATGGACTACTGGAAAAAGTAAAACAAAATTAAAGAAAGAAAAAAATATATAAAACTGAAAACAAATACCAATTAGTACAAATGTATCTTGATTAAGAACATAACTGACACAAGTCATGAAGTGTGTATTGTGTAGCACTTTTATGTAGAACATCCCATTGTGATACATACACAATGAAGTGAGAAATAAAGACAGCCAATCACAACTACATTTGATAGTGTCGCGCCGTAAATTTATTGCAACATGTTTTGGCTTCTTTTAAAAAGCCATCATCAGGCAATGTAAAATACACAAGGAAATATTATCACATACACCACATTAAAATACGTCTTTTCCATGTATTTGAGATCTCAACTTTTACAGTGTTATTGGTAATCAGACAGCTAAAACTATGAATAGTAACAGGAAATATAATATCTTAAAATATATTAAGATCAATACTGCATACTTCTGATGTGCAAGAATAGCATCATCTATGCTAAATGGACCTCAAGGGGAACAATCTCCAATTGGAAATGTAATTCAATTTAAATTCTATAAAGTGATTATTAGAGGAAAATATTAAAAGCAAAAGGTTTAAGAATAGAAACTGGGACTTACTTCTTATTTAATTGGAATAGGATGTCAGTTGTAGTAGTTTAATTTTCACATATATATTTTTATGTTCTCCTCTTTTAGTTAATGGTTATTTTACATTGTGAAAAATAAATTATTACAGACATTAATACAGACATTTTGTTATTGTATGTAAGTGAAAAAAACATTTTTCATATAATCAAATGGAGCTTGCTTACTTACATAATATTATACAGATCTAATATAACCTTCATAACTATTGGACCATCTTTACTCTCATTGTCGAAGAAGCACACCCCATCTCACTTCCAACAGTACTTCCTCAAAAATGCAAGTGAAAATTGGCCTAATAGTTACGTATGTTATACAAGATCCATGTAATATTACGAATGTAACTAAACTCCTTTTCAGCACAAAAAAATGATAATTTTACATATATACAATAGCAAAATTTCTATGTAACATCCATAAACAATTTATTTTACAGAATATAATACCCATTAACTAAAAAAGGGAGAAAATAACTATATTTATGGAAATTAAACTTCAACTTAGATAAAATTCTGATTAAATAAGAAACTGTTCCCCTCGAGGTCCATTTACCATAGATGATGCTATTCTTGCTCATCAGACATACTAGATATTGGTCTAATATATATTAAGACCATTTATTTCCTGTTTGTATAAAGTTTCGGCTCTATGATCGCCAACAACAATGTGAAAGTTGAGAACTCAACTACACTGAAAAGCAATAATTCAGTGTGGTATATGTGACAATCTTTCCTTGTGTATTTTACAGTGTTTGGTGATGGCCTTCTGAAAAAAGGCAAAACATGTCTCAATAAATTATACAGCAAGATACCACCAGATATAGTTGTGATTAACTGTCCTTCCTTCTTCCTTCACAATTGTGCGGTATTCTAATTATGTAGTAGCTCTGTTAAGCAGAAATGTGTCTCAAAAAGAAAATATTCATAATATTCTTTATTTGACCGTCGTTACACAACAATGTGGTGCAATGTTTTTATTATGCAACTATCAACTGAGCGACATGTTTCGACCCTACAGGGTCATCATCAGGCTATATAAAATAACGGTATTAGACAAGGTACATACAGTTGTATTACCTGCAGGATCCCGTGGTTTACCGTAAACCACGGGATCCAGCATATACCTTCATAACAAACAACATGACAACTTTACTTCACTTTAACAACATTAGGCCTTGTAAGACAACATTGTTACAGTTCACCCATAAGGAAGATTTTCAGCTTATGCCAATGGAACTGCTATTTAAGTCAAGAATATGCAAATATGAGTGTGGGGCTTCATCCCCATCTCTCAGTGGAAAGAAATGTAAGAATATAAATTGTTTCTTAATTAATTTCAATCTTTGCAATTTCAAATACATCCCATGTATGACTTCATTTTCCATACCTACACAAGCACCTCTACATTTTTTTATAAAACTTATTACATAGGTAAATAACATTTATGAACACACAAACCTGAAGCCAAATCCATACGATGTCTAGAAGAAATTGTGATTCCAAAACTGACTTGACCCTTCACTTGCAAATGCAAGTTCTTATGATTTGCACTGCGATTCCTGGGCTTTTGTTTACTGAACTCCTCAGAAAAACCTGCAAGAGCTGTAAATTAAACACAGTTCACAGGATGACAAATCATCATATCTTACTTCTAAATTACATGGTAAGTTCTGACCATTATGGCAATAGAGCCATATGGTTTTAAAGTATGCAGTTCATTTACTTTATTGTGTAACACACTGTATAACAAACAAAGGAGGAGCAATGGTAAAAAAAAATGGCACAACTGTTCCTTTCCCCATCTAGAATATGATACCAATCTCTGATACGTGTTTGCAAAATGTATGTGTAACAACAGAGAGGAAAACAAAGTTTTCTTCTATTTTGTGTTTTGTGAGTGCTAAGGCTGGGGAGGATTAAGAGTTTCAAACTTTTATTTATCCTCCCATAACTTCCAAGTCCAAAATTATTTCCTTCATATATCTACACACACCTTTCATGCCAGATGTAAATTTACTGACTTCTTGAATGAGTGTGAGCAATTTTAGATGCAAGTTGGTACTCCATTGAGCCTGCACTTCATCCCGCAGCTGTACACTGAGATCACAGTTCTTGTGCTCGTAGTTCAGCTCTGCCGACTTTACATGCCCAACAACTGCCTGTAACACCACAGTGCAGTCAATTAGAAATAAAATTATACAACTTATGTAGCTAATCCCACATAGCATAAATATGTTCTCAGAGCTAAAAAAAAAGTGGAATATGTTCCTGAGGGAATGTTTTTAACATCAATCTTGGACCATGTCATGCTGTCTAGTTACTTAAATGTGGAACAATGCGGCAAAACATAAAAACTACAAATACAGCATTAAAATCTCTGCATTCTAAAATAGTGACACAAATTGATTATTCAAAGCAAATAAATTATGTACAAGTTAACAGCAGAGAAGGGGTTAAAATGAAACACATCACCATTAGGCAAGCTGAAGTCTTGTGCCTTACAAAATGGCTAAAGGGTAACAAAAAAAAAAAACTTAATTTGGAACAGAACTGCAACATTCAACTTTTCATGATAAAAGCATAAACTGGCTTTATCAAAGAAGAGCAAACAGCAACTAAAAACATATAAATGAACAGCAATAACCAAGGTCAGAAAAAGTCATTCTAAGATTATCTCGGGAAAAATTCCATCAAGATTTCTACTATACAGTAAGACCAAAAACATAAAAGCTTTTAAACAATGCAATGAAGACACCAGAGAAACCAAAACAATTCACAACAGGAAGTACAACCTGTGATCTGAAGTGTTCATAGATATGCCAGCATGTCAACTGGTAATAGATGCTTCCTCTGTATGACCTTAGAGCCAGAATCTGGCATGCAGTGAGTGCAAACAAAATTACACAGCCCATGTGTCCACAATCAACAAAAAATTTCACACAATTGAATTGGATTAAGACCATTCTGTGAGATTTAACAGAGGAGAAAATGTACGGTTACTTCAGGCAGAATAATTTCATGACCCCAACAGAAAATTTCTCAGTGACTGGACTGCAAGAGGCATCCAGCATCCAGCTGATGATCCAGATTGTGGACTCCTAGAACTTCAGATTTCAATCCATGCAATTATAATTTCTATACAGACACAGAATAACAGAATACACGTGAACAATCAACGATCTTTGCAAAAAGAAATGCATGGCAATATTTAGAGACAAACTGTTAATACTGCATGACAAGATCCATGTCATGTGTCAAATAAGGTGCAGAATCTGCTTAGAGGCAACAGCTGGCACTTCAAGACTCTTCAGTAAAATAAGTTAATTGAATTTCAGAGGAAAACACACTCCACATTCCTGGCAGATGCAGGCTTCCTATGAATACTACAAGGTCCTTACTTGTCTGAAAACTACCATGTGTCTCTTCCCATCACTACTCCACCAAACATGCAAGTGATTAGAAGAGTGGACAACATTAAGACACTAAACAAGCAGACAGGCAGTGAATTGTTGTCAGATAAAATAGTGATCCTATACTTCTACAACAGCCACAGTACTCAGCAACACAATAAACTATACTCCCTGTAGTTTCTTGGGTATACCAAATTTAGCAAGAATAATTGTACTGTTACATAGACAAATTACAATGGACTTACCTTCAATTCTTCAGACCTCAGACATGTGTAACGGCTTTCAGTTGGACATATGGAAGCCAATTTTGCTCCTTCAAGAGACATCAATAATTTTGATGTTGCACTCTCAATGGATGTCGAGTCAATTCTTGCCATAATACAAACTGGAAAATGAATAAATGAAAATGCATGGTTCATTCATTCAGCAACTTCACATACACAGTGAATTATGTAGCTACCTGAAAGAGTAGAGGGCTTGTCTGCTCAAGGACAAGGAGAGGGTTGAAATTCTCACAAATGGACTACTGCTGGAAAAATTCTATTGAAACTGACGACTGGCAATGTCACTATAAATGTGGTAGATGCTCTTATGCATCAGGCTAAGCAAGGCACAAAAGCACATGCCTTATGGGGAATCAGTTGGTGCCACTTAATGTGTAACACTACAGCTGAGGTGTCACCCAGACCAAGATAACTGAAAGAAGTTCAACTGTATATATCAAAAGTAACAAAAAAAAAACAATACTGCATACACATAAACTGCAAACAAAATTATAAAAATTTACCCCAATAAGAGGACTGAACTGTGAAACTTAACCTGTGACACAAATACTAGGGATTCAAATGCGAAACTTTAACCAGTGACACAAGTATTTGCGACATAACTGTAACATTTAACCTGTGGGTCAAGAGTGTTGGACTGGACCATGCACCTTCAACCTGTGACACAAGCATTTTAACTGCCAAATCGTAACGAGGGATTTAAAACATTTACAGCCACCAATCTAGAAAGAATGCAATTTTCATTCACATAATATAAACAAGATAGGCAATGTACATACAATATAACATTTTGGTGCATCTGCATTACCAATGTTGCAATGGAAATGCAGAAATGCAACAATTAGTTGCTTTCATATTGCTGTGCTACATGTCACTGTCAACAATGCAAAAATTGGAAGTGTTACAATGGAAATGTGACGGCGTGTTCTCTTTTGTAGTATGGTTTAGCTACAAAACAGTTCATAATACTTATACGTCCATGGCTGTCCTAATACCCTAGTAATGTTTAGCTGGAAGAGACCAATCATATTGCAACATTATAGTGCTATTGAAAGTGTGAAATGTACATCAACAAAATTTGGATTTTCTTCATAGATTTCAATAACAATTTCTGATATAAAATTTCCCAAAAATTTGTCTCGTGGGAACCAAGATGATACATGTGGACAGACAGACAGACAGAAAGACAGGCATGTTGAGTCTACAATGTGATTTTTGTGACTGGCAAATACACATAAAAACTGCAAGAAGAGTCATGGAAATGTAAAAATACATTCTCTTTAGAATCGCTGTTGAGGTACAAAATATTTTAAACTGCTTATATCTCCTGAGCTTTCCTCACAGCGCAATACCTATAGCTTGGAGGGACCAATCACATGGGATTTTATGTTGTCGTCAAAAACATAAACCTATTTCGGTTTTAATGTCAAATGCCTGATATTTTTGTCCCATTTCATCCATCAACAGACTTTAACATAAGTTCCAACATCAAATGCCACACATATCTGCACAGTGGGAGCCACATCCATACATGCAGTGACGGACGGGCAGACAGGCATGAGGATTCTCATAGGCACTTTTCACAACTTCTGCGAACTATATCACATTTAACTTCTGGCCAATGTGCACTGGATGTCAAAGATCACTTCAGTCGAAGGATTTCCCCATGTTTGCCATACGAGCAAAGGGCTTTGTTATCCAGAGCAATGCTGAAGCAGATCTCAGCATCATTTTTATAGTCTTTGGTTCTTCTAACAACTGGCAGTGTCCAAGAAATGAATTTATTACATAATACAATTGACGTATACAGTGAGGTCTCTCATGCAATACAAATAGTAATGATACTAATAATAATTATTGCCCACTTTAGTCCGACACCTTCCTCACCACTCACTGACTGTAGACAACACTGAATTTAAATGATTACTTAATCAAAAAGTGACAAAAATGGAATGACATTACACCACACTAATATGGCACTAATATTAATACAGCTAACATGAGAACATGCATCTAAGAACTAATTTCACATGAGAACTCCACCTCACAAGAACTAAATAATATGAGACTTAAGTAACCCCAAGCCTAGTCATGCAGCTCCTTAGGATAATGTAAGCACCTCCCCATACCAAATTTAATTGGGTTCCACAGTCAGCAGTTGGTCAGTCATCCCATCAGACCACACATCACACAAATAATTATTTAAATTAAAACATAATTAAGAATTTTTATTGGTTGGCGTGGTAGTGCAATTCCATGGTCATCCTGGGGAACTAATCCTCCAGACCCTATGCAAGATCACACAAATTCTTAACCGTGAATATGACTGCACCATACTCTTCAAGATTAAAGTACAAAGCATATGAACTAGGGGACAATAAAAGCCTTAAACACTGTAGGTATACCTGTGGCATGTTGCTGCTTGCACCTGTTCACACAATAGCTACACCACTTATAAATTAATACCGAGATAGCCAGTAGTAACTATCAGTTATAGAAGTGCCCAAAAGTTATGATCTATATGAAGTGTACAGGTGAAATGAAATGTGCGTGTACTGTATGAAGTACTCTTTTATTAATCAGTTCAGAGTACTTCATTCCAGCAGGCTTCAATAACTTTTTTATCTCCATACATCATCCCTAAAACTGACTAGCCAGGCTGAAAAATGAAAAACATAATGGAAATAAACTGAAACCAGCAAAGATTTTACTGCTAAATTTAAATAAAGTGTTCAAAATAAACATCCTCAGCTGCCACAATACACACGGTTGAAAATTTATGTTCATTTTAACTTCTGTGATCAATGGGTAAGTTGTCGTGGACCGTAACATTGCTCATACTCGTCTCCAAATGTCAGCCCCTAGATTTATTATCTCTGGGGCCACAAGAGAGATCTGATGTACCAGCAACAAGTGGAAACACAAGACATACTGTTCAGTAGCATTATGGATGCTATAACTGCCGTGATAGCAAATCCAATGCGCTACACAATCAATTCACAGACATGTTGTAAGGTATGTCACTTTGTTTGCAAATTAAGCAAAAACAACTTGGTGTCAGCACTTGCTCACTTATTCTAACGTCTTTTTAATATTCAAGTATAGTACTTCCATACTCCTTAAGATTCAGACCTAAATTTATACGACATTGGCAACTGGGAATGACATCAGGAATAAACTCCTGAAGTTATGAATCACCCTGTGTACAATGTACACATGTATACTTGCCTCTTTTATCAGCAATAAAAAAAGCATTCACATTCGTTAACGACACACCAATATGGAAAGATTCAAGATATTTCACAGCAACCACAGTCTTGGATGTTTCTGCCTCTACAACTGCTGGAACACCCTCTTCAGAAGACCAATGACTCCTAGTTACTGCATTTTTGTATTCACATATACACCTGCAAACAGCAAAGATCACTAATACCTGTGTGGAAAATGTAATTACATCATTCACTAATTGCCTTACAGAAGCAAGGCCAATGCAGTACAGTATCCTGGCATCTTTTTGCCATAAAAAGTGAACTAAATTGACAGACTAACAAAAGTTAAAATAAACTTCCTTTTTACATTACCTTGAGTTTAATGGTTTATATCACATGCACCCCACCACCATTCAGCCCTTTTTATAGTTTTTTTAAAAAATAAAAAGGCATCACACAATGATGCCCAGGGTTATGACCATCCTGTGACACAACCAGCCTGCTGAAATGGCAGTCATTCACTGATACCCTAACCCATACAAGGCGCCGCACTTTCAATCACTATGTCACAATGAACCAAGTAATACACTATTCAATATCCATTGTGAGATGTTTTACCCTTTAAGAATCTCTTGTCCACTGGTCCGCTGAGAAACTTCTTAAGCAAGAAACACTACAGCTGTATATTCCTTGCAGCAACTTCTATAAAATTGGCAATGATGTTTCAAAACCTTGGCCTAAAAAACAGTGCAATCTTTCTATCAATCATTTCCTCCAAAATATACAAATTAAATATAAGTAACAAAGCTATTTTTAAGCATCTGCTCCTTCTTCATACATCCATTACAAATCTGTAAGTAAAACTATATAAATAGACATTCTGAGACTACTCTGTTACCTAAAACCTTGAGTGATGAAATGTCCGAATGGTGGACTCCACTCAAAACGAACAGTGTCCAGCATTGCTTCTAGTTTAGACTTATTAGAGCCTTGAGTACACAGCTTCACCAGAAACACTCCAAGAAACACAGGAGTGCCCCAAGTATGGTACTTCTTCAACGTATGTGTGTCAGATCCTAGTGAAGAGTTTCCAAGGTGGCACCAGAGGGATTCAACTAGCAACTCAGCACTCCAGTGACAGCCTCCTAGCAGAAACTTCAGAAAACTCCACTTAACTCCATATTCTGCACATATACAGAACATATTTCAACAGTAAAAAGGATATAATCATATCCTATCCATCAAACAGAGAAATTTCTACACTTAAAAATTCTCCACAACAAAATTTTAGCTATAAGGCATAAATAATACTGTACAATTGGATAGCATTATTCAAAATGTCATAGAATTTCAAAAATTAACAACATAAGCAACCATAAGTGACACACTGTAAAATATTAAGTTTCTGAACTACATTAGCACAAAAGTTTCCTATAGGCTACCAAAAAAATTTATAATGTACCAGAGTAACATAATTTACAGGCACTGAAAACATGACTGCCTGTGAGGACAAACAAGTAATGCAGATGAAATGTCAATCATTTTTAGTATGCCAACCAACATTGCAACTGACACAAAAGGGTCAAAAACAACACTTATTAAAACAAGAGGACATGAAAAATTGATTGACAGTAACTGCAATACTTCCAGTTCTGGCTCACAGGCAACTAACACCATTTGTTATTCTGGGGGAGGGGAAAAAAATAATAATCTTGTGAAACAAAAACTTCCCACTGGAATGATACTTAAATGTAACGAGCAAGGGTAGATGATATAACAACACATGTTTCAATGATTGAGAGAAGTATGGGACAGAAAACCAGCTGTTCCTTGGAAAACAAAACAAGCACTAGTTTTTTTAAGCTTTCAAGGTTCACTTAAAGAGAAAGTGAAGACTCTAACTTCTATCTAAATATAGATCTAGTGACCACACCAGGAGGTATGACCTCTCAGATACAGGTTCTTGATATGGTAGCCAACAACCACTCAAAAGGATGACTACACGACCTGTATGACGAAGGGCTGTCACATGGAAATTGCCCAGCAGCAACAGTAAGAAACATAAGAACATCTGAAGCATTGCTTGGACATTGGATTAAGATAATATGGAATGAAACTTCACCAGAATCCATCAAGAGGGGGTTGAAAGAGTGCACTGTATCAAATAATGTAAATGGAACAGATAATGATATCCTGTCATAGGAAGATCATGAAGACAACTCTTTTTCTATTCATAAAAGCATCGGCAATAACTCAATGATGTTCCCATAATTTTTGACTATGATAATACTACAATATTTTAACTATGATGATTATTTAATTCCAGAACTATAAGCATGCAAATACAAAATGACATAAAAACCCAGCTACTGTGAATATAACTATTTTCCTAAACATTCAAGATTGTGAAGGGGAGGTTGCCTTATATGTGTATAAACATTGTAAACACATATTGAGATCCTTGTGGCAGTTACATAAATAACAACTCAATCACACCATAAAATATAATGTAAATGCACAAATAAATTTAGAATACAGTACTCAGATAGGTACACTACCTTGTAATTCAGAGTGCTGGTCAAGATGTAACTTTATATGGGTATGGCTGAAGCCAACAGAGACACATTGAGCATCACTGGACAGACTTATTAAGGCAGACACACTCCACAGATCTACAAAGCCTTTTATTTGACATCGACTTGATAGAGTTTCCAACCAACTATTTGTAGAATCCACAGTCTCTTGCTGTACAGACTCTGCCTCATCCGGCAAATGCTCCATTTCCTGCACAAATGTGCATGAGTGGGGTAAAATGTATAAATTATCAGAATTAATGGGGTTTGAAAGTTTCGTGTTATGAAACTAAGTAGCATTTAAATATAGTGTCATTGTAGATATTCACAAATGGACCAGATGTGGCAGTTAACATCCACCTTCCAATATTGTAAACCAGTAAATTATTCTGTAACACTCATAAATGTATAAATTCAGTCAAAATGGTAAAGCTGTCACTGTGCCAAAAAACCAAACTACAAAGGCAGCTAGGAAAAGATGAGGTACAATTTTGTGTATTCCAGACCTCAGCAAAAGATGGGTGGTGAGACGCCATCTTCATGCTCAGGCCACTTTAATTAACTCTGGATGATAATAGCTCCCAGAATTCATAGATTGAGGCTGGGTGGGTCTCTATATCAGTGTGGCTATGGTGCAAGAAGAATTTAACTGATATCACTTTACTGGCTAGAAGTTAAAGTTCAATTACTTCTATTCATAACAGACCACTCTTTAACACACAACTCCACACAACAAAGAAACTTCTAGGTACCAGCATGATAATATAAGATAGCAGCTGTAATTCCACAGCAGAAGGCTCTCCTTGGCAACTTGATCGATACTCAGTTAAAATTCCCTGAAATTATGCTGAACATTCATTACCACATTCAGAAGAAATCACTACTGAACTCTATACTGAGTCACTTCTTGCAAATACAACATCCTATAATATGTACATATGAATAAGATGACAGTGACAGGGACAATGACAATGACAATGGCAATGATTAATCATAAATGACAAAAAAATTACATACAGAAACAAACAAGAAACTGGACCTTGTATTTTCTGTGATAAAGGCAGCTCTGTACCAAACCAGCAGATGCAGAAACGGGAGAACTTTTTCACTCAACTTACATATGTATGAGTTGGCCAAAAATAGCTCATATTACACAAGTGTGACTGTAAGCACCATTAAATATATACAAAATTAACAAAAATGGATAATTGTCAAAATTACATGAGTCATTGCCAACATTCACCAAATTAATGTGACAGAAAGTGGTGCTGCCTGCAGACATGAGACAATGAAACAGGAGACAGTCATATACTTAATTAGTGAAAAATAATCCTAATCAAAGCTTGAAGAGTAACATCTTTCTTCCGCTCTCCATCTAAAAATCTTCTTCTCTCCTACTTTCCTCAATTTTTACCCATGCTAGATCAGCACACAACGACTTTCCAAGCTTGTACCTTCACCTCTTTCTTCTTCCTCTTGCTGTTTCCAACCCCCCCAGATCCTATGACTGTTCTGTCCCCCCATCATATGAAAATCCTTTCCTCATCTCTTTTCCTTGACTCTTAGCCACAATCCAACACTGCTCACTTTCAAGTATTTACCATCAGCTGCCTATTCCTCATCTTCTTCTTGTCCCCTACATCCTAACTATTCTTACCCTGTCTCTCAACTCCCATCTTCTAACCATCTGTCACCTACCCACATTCCCCTACCACCAATATTCTGCCCCCCACTTTTGGACCGCTATCTCTTATTGCTCATCCTCGGTCCCCAGTCCTGTTCATGTCCTGAATTTTCTCACAAGGCTTAACCTTATAACTTGATACGGAGGCAGCGGGTAACTCCAAAAGATATATCCCTTATTAGTACAAGGCAATGAAGACCAATATCCCCTGTATCCCAGCAATGTGCTCATCTGTGTCTTTTAGTATATGGCAGGCCAGTTAGGGATACCACTAGTGTGGCTTAAAAACACAGTGGGATTTTAAAAGGAATTTCTACCCGAAAATCGACAGCATAATCCTGGAAACAGTAATTATGAGAATCTTATTATCTCACAGAACAAAATTACACTGCACAAAATTTCCCATCCTACATTTTATAACTTATATAGATATAAAAAATGTAAATTCAGGCACAACTCTGTCACATTCATCCATTAAGACAGGAAACTGTGAAACATTCTTCACATTCAGAAGTAACAGATCAGACTGATGGCAAAATTATTACCTGTGAATCATAACTGTTGCTGAAACTTGCAAGAATCCAGGAATATATATCATTGTGGTTGTAGGTAAGAGTAAGGGTGTTGAGAAGCATGTAAATTTTCAGAATGTTGTTTTCCAGCTAGAACAAAACACAGCATTTTTGTTGTTGTATTTAAAACACACAATGAAACAGCTACCTGTTCTCTATGGTCAAAAGAACACCTCAGTTTATCAGAAATAAAAAAAAGCCTTTTGATATGATGCATAATGTTTATTTAACAGCCTACACTCGAGCATACATGTAAAACCAATTTATAACTTTCAGAAACCTATGTCATATGATGGGCCGTGTGGCTATGGCAGTGTCAGTACTGGTGATCAACATATTTGAAGGATAGCATTCCTACACTTCCCTGTACCTCCAACATACAAGTGTTCTTTCCTATAGTCTAGAGCTGGCAGACATTGAGAGGGGGGTGGGAACAGATGGAGTAAGACATGCACATGTACACGCACACGCACCCCCCTCCCCCCACAGTACATGCTAACTTGAATTTCATCCCCTTGATGACAACTACTGTCAGGGGTGGGAATTCACCAAGTGACTGAATTGAGGTGGCGGCGGCGGCGGCGGCGGTGGT
>Ga0123352_10006497_pt1 | contig 17893 bp, 13 predicted proteins | sample TergutLab28metaG_FD_89700 | JGI IMG/M metagenome (GOLD analysis project Ga0123352, IMG submission 89700) | Labiotermes labralis P1 segment gut microbial communities from Petit-Saut dam, French Guiana - Lab288 P1 | ecosystem: Host-associated > Arthropoda: Insects > Digestive system > Gut ... | reverse complement strand
TCATAACTCCGTAACCGTCCAAAATCGGACACATGTTTATATGAACTTTTTTGATCACAAAGACCTAGGAAATCACCTCCTGCAGTTATGCCCTAAAGTCGTGAAACACCCTGTATACAAACTTTGTTTCCAAGACTGCATGTATTGACTTGGAAACACTTATATACTTTTATTGACATGTTCTATATCCTAAACTTTGAAATTGTTTGTGGATCTATGGAACGTTAAATAAATAAATAATAATAATAATAACAAGGTAAAAAAAACTTGCAATGTGTGTGTTTCAAATTCAGTTCTGCAAACCAGTTCTAATTCTGTTATTAGTCAGGGGTAAGAGAGAATCACTGGTAAACTGAATGGATTAACAAATGAGAGACACTTTTAGAAACACATCCCGCATGTTCAGGGTGGACCTTTGCCCTGAAAGATTATGTAAATGTTTACAGTGTTAAGGTCAAAGAACATTACTTATCTGCCATTGTGGATAGTTAAATGGCACAATGATCAGACAGCATTGACATGTTCACAAAATGACATTGCTGCTTCACTGGATATCTGTAATGGTGTCTTAAATATTGCTAATTAATATGACTCAAACAACAATTTAAAGTACCTTCCCATCTTAAATGTTGGGCCTGTGATGTATATTTTATAAAATTCAGCCTGAGATCTCATTCCTAAAGGATCTGTAAATCGTGTGCTTATGATAGATAGGTATGAATACTTAACAGTTGGATTGTTGCTTATGGGAAAATATGGAGTCAGTGGTGGAATGAGACACACTATTTTCACAAAATCATAGATGCACTGCACCAGGTTGAGAATGTCTACTTCAGTGATACAGGGAATGGAATAGTATATATTTAAAGTAGCTAATGTAGTGAAAACATTCTGAATGGTTAAATGTGACATGATCATGGCCCTATTCCTGTACTTTGTAAAGATTTTGCACTGCAGCAGTAACATGAGTTTATTTTCTGTTACAAAACTCCTTTAAATCTAGGCAACAGATCAGCTGTGTGAATGGCTGACATAGTTTTCTCCATTATACCTTGTTTGATATTGGGGTAACTCTTTTAAAACTGACCACAAATGCTTTCTCACTCATTTTTCTCAGCTCACCAAATAGCAGTAACGTAAAGGATAAATCATGACTCTGCCAAAGTGATGAACTTGAGCGTACACTGCATCATGGTCAGTGAGCACTTATTAACTTCCAGTATTTGCACACCATTTTTGTGAAACACTGAATATGTAATTGTACTAATTAATGTATTTATCTTTTTAAAATAATTATCTGCAGTTAAAGACAGCTGTTGGAAATTACTTTCTTCATCTTTCAGATGAGTAGACTGCAGATGCACATGGTCCATAAATTTTGGTTAGTGTTAGTAATGTGTACTTTAACTCCGATTGTAGTAATATTATTTTAACATCATATGCATACATATGGGGTGTGCTGGGTGTGCCCAGGCACATCCCAATATCTAAAAAAAAAAAGTGGCTTTGCATTTTAATTTATTCACATGGTACACTGTTGAGTTTAAAGTCTGGATTGTTGTGTTGTACAGTAATTGCTGATAGGTTTTAGTTTCTTTAGCTTTTTTTGGTGAATGAAGTAATGTCATTTATGATTGAATGTTCAATGTTTACCTTTTAAACAATGAAAAATACAGTTGTGGGTGCACAGCCTAATTAAATGTGCTGCACATGCTTATGCTTAAAATCAGTGACTTCTGGTGTTTCATTTAAGGAGCAAAACAGTTTGTGAAGATCATTTATAGACTGTCCTACATGGAGGTCTTAGTAGGCTTGCCTTTCCCACAGTTAGTGACTTGAAAATGTAGATTATCTCTGATAAATTTTACTGTTTCATATACTGTTTGTAGGTTTAGTATTTAATTTTTACTATAGAGATTTTGCCATTATTTTTATTTTTTTACCACTTCAGTCTCTACAATGAAATTACATAAGTTCATGTGTGCTACCAGAATTGTATTATTATTATTTGTACTGTAAAACAAGACAAGTAATATCTTTATGATATGCATTATGTCATCTCAGATCAGACAAAGTTTAATAATTTCCACTTATTTTATTTTAAGTGGTTGTAAAGTTGAAATATGAACTACATATACTGACACAAACAGTGAATAAATGTAGTTTACATGATGAATTTTGTTTGTACCATGATTTTACCCATTGGTGACTCACTGTATTTAAGACAAAACATGTTGCTCATTACAGTTATCAAACAGTTGCTACTGTTGGCCTTCACCCTTTACTTTGCAGACAGATAAGGCATTGGTCAATAGCAAGTGTTCTAACAGAGCATAAGAAATAATTTGCAAAACATTTTCCATAGAAATAGTTCAGATCCAATAATTCTTTCTACAATGCTAATGTATAATCCTTAATTATTTTGTCAGAAACTACTACACAGTCCTGCTGTCAAAGCATTTCACTACTCTTAGTCTCCTGTAAAGTATCATAATTATTACATAGACTTCAGTTATACGCAGTTTTGTGCAGTTTGATGCAGTTAACATGAAGGTGCCCAGTAGTATATGTATGATATTTTCCCACACCCGCCATAAACATTATACTGCAGTATAACTGTGATATATTTTCAGATCTACAATACAGTAGTAATATACTTATATAAACATAATGGTCATTTTAAATTTTGATTTGAGTCTTTAGTTTTCACCATGAACTGTACAGTATTAAGGTGATTTAAATCAAGGAGAATGAAACGGTTGGGACGCATATCATGCATGTGGGAGATGTACAAAACATAAACATTTTAGTTGCTATCCTGAAAGAAAGGGACTTGTGTCAACGTGGCGCGGGTGAGATGATTAGATTGAAATGACTTAAACAAGTAGGATGTGAGAGTTTGGACTGGATTCTTCTAGCATAGGATGGCATCAAGTGACAGGATCTTGTGAACATGGTAATGAACCTTTAAAAAAAGGCAAGAAATGTCGTGATCAGCATCTGATCTTTGAGCTCAACAAGAACTGTACAATATTAGTTCTTCAAAATAACTAAATCTCTATCTTGGACAAAGGTAGCCAGAATAAGGGTCATTACTGTGAAATATTGTTTCTTCAGAACAAAACAGTGCAGTTAAAAGTAATAATATTTTTCAAATGTTGGTAAAGTTATAACCTTCTTGTACCAAAGCTTACCAAACTGACTCTTCTGTGTAACCTTTATCGTCCAAAGTGACTGTTAGCTCATATCTGTGTGCTATATTTCAGAAATTTAAATGTCCACACCAAGCCAGAGAAACTCTGGCCATCATGATATATACTTGGCATTTAAAATGGTCAGCTTAAAATTAAATCTTATGAACTGTTCCTTTTATAACTTGAGTTATTGACTTTACATACATTCTCACAGATATATTGTCAGTAAGAATTTAACTGTAATTTGTTCTCAGTGTAATCATGCAGAGCCTGCGTACAGTTGTCATTGCTTCTGCCAGATTTGGAAGTAAGGTTCAGAGACTTAAAGCAAGCAGGCAGCTATGTTTTTCATCCACCTCCTCTCCAGCTTCAGGTTTCAGGGCTGTTCATAGCTCCAGAGTTAATCTGCAAGGTCCAGTTGCTAAACCCAAGGAAGAGAATAAGGTATCTATGAAACAGAATGTTTGTGTGGTTTGCAGGAAGGTACTGCTTTGACTTCAATTTAAATTTGTCTGAACCAATCACAAGTAAACTGAATAGAACCTCCATGTGTAAAATACAAATGAGTGAAATTTATTCAGCAAGTAGAGATTTAAATTGTATAAGTGCATTGCACAAATTGTATAATTGCATTTCACAAATTATATAAGTGCATTTCACCTGAATGATTGATGAAGTATAAAATAAAGACAAGTCTCTTGGACAAGTGCTGATTGTTCAGACTTAGTGCATATTGCAGGGTTGGTAAGAGATGGAAACATAGTAATTGAGGAATAATGATTGCCAGAAGAAATCTGCAATTCTCAAAGAATTTATGACTGTATGCCAATTTGGTCACCACAAATAAAACATTTTTCTGTATGCTCTACTATACTACTAACTACATAAAGAGGGAATTAATATTTGGTATAAATTGATGTTAAAAAATTGACTTAACAACAGGTGGTTCTGATGAATGCAATACGAGACGTTGATGGCAGTATGATAACTATTGGAACATCCACTGGAGAACAGCATCAGTACCCCAGTGTATGGCTGCGAGACAACTGTCAGTGCCCCAAATGCTTCAACACGACCTTGCAGTCACGAACAGTTCTGTGGACACGCTTTGATATCAATATCAAACCTACCCACATTGTAGTAAGTACTTATTTATTTATTTATTTATTTATGTTTTCGCTTTAGCTGTGAATTCTCAGTGATAGTTCAGGGTCAGAATACCAGGTCAATGTTTCACAGCCCTTCCTTACAAGGTCAGACAGCTCAGAGTCAGCATGTAACTGTTTATAAATAGAGACATTGATGATTATTTCTGTCATACACAAAGTTCACAAGTCTAGTGACAAATGCAGGCATTGCAGTTTTTAGTAAAAAATTTCACTGTCCCATGTTATAATAATATTTATTAACTACAATTGGGTTGTCACCCGATGGCAGTGGTTATTTTACATGCATACAAAATATGAAATTGGTTACTACTAAATTTAAGTCGGGAGGGCTACATGAGAAGCACGTAGTGGCAACTTGGAATTTTGGGAACTAAACTCAGCATTTTCTTTTAGGCACAGGGAAACCAAGAAAAACCTGTGTCAAGGTGGCCGGTCGCAGGACCTTCCGAATACTGACTTCTAGCCAGCAGTCCGGCCTCTTATGACTTATGTGCTTAAATAAATAATATGAATTTTTTATTTGTTGAGAAACAAAATCCATATTTTAATAATAAATGTTATTAGTTGAAATTGTTTGGAAGTAAAAAATAAGTAGTTCATTAGTTTTAGTCATATAGTCATGAATCAAACTGGTTCTTAAGAAAGGTTAAAAATTAATTAATTTAAACACAAAACATTGGATGTAAATGCATGTTGTTATGTAAAAGAAGAACTTCCTCTTCCATATTCATTAATGCTAGATGGTATTAGAAAAATTTTTACTGCATTCTGAACTTAATTATAGCTGGGTTATGACAAAGACATGGGTTATAGGTGATACCATCACTGGTTCATGTTGCAAGTTTTATGCTTTGACATCACAGCATGGAACATTTTACCTTGCGGATCCCCATGTCCAAGTCATTACTCTACTGAGTCAACAAGAGAAGGCATGTTTGGATATAGTGAATGATATTTGTGCATATAAATCCACAAATTTTCAGTAGCATATTACACTACTCTTTGTTTTGATTAGGAAGTTGCACTGGACTTCTGGTTGCCACAATGATGCAATGGACTTTATACTACCTAAATTAATTGTGTACTGAAATTTTGAAACCAGAACATATTCACAGTCTACAGTTTACTGAGAGCTGCACTTCTTTTCATATTGGGAATGTAAATCAGGCAGCCTGACAGGATTAAGAAACAGTGCATATAAATGTTATAACCAGTGATCTTGTTAATATGACCCTTTAATTAGAAGGGAAAGAGAGAGGTGGACCTTACACTTGTCAAGGGATAACCTTTGCTTAGAGGACATCCCTGTGGACACCATGCACCACTTGAATCAAGGTAGTTCAGACTGTGGCCATGATTATTGCTTCAGATACCTGTGTACTGTTACATGTATGATTTTTGTTATAGGTACCTGCCTGTAATGACATAATTAGAAGGAGCATTTCATACTTTCACATAAACATATACACTGAGGTTTCACAAGTTGCTTTCCATGCTTGAATGTCAGATTCTTCCAATGACACATAGTCTTCCAGTTCTGATACTTTATGTACCTAAGTAACACAGTGTAAAATTACAGGTCCTAAGTACAGTGAACTTGAAACTGAAGAAGTAAAGTTTGCTTGTATGTATATGAATTCCATTGTGCCCTTTTCAGCAGGGGTGAAAACTTGTCTCAGATTAAGTAGGTAAGTTATATAAGTCTTGACCAGGACACCAACTTTTTGGTTGTTTCATTACAAATTTTGCAAGCAGTTGCTTAGGTGGCATTCTGAAAGTGACTTGGTACTTCCACAGTTCTCCTGACTAACAATTCACATTTTTCCCACAATATTTCATTCGACATTCCTAACTTCTGCTAGTGACAGTATTTTCATACATTAAAAATGTACTGCTGCCATTTTGGAATCATTCAATCTATTGACTTCGTCTGTTGTCCAATATTTGAAATAAAATTAAGGTGAATCCTTATATGGACCGGATTTGTCCTTGTCCTCAGACAAAAGGTTAAGGGGCAGTAAGGGACACTTACTCAATTGGGCCCAACCGGAAGAGGTATTCCAAACCTCTGGTATTGTCTGGGGGGGGCTTAACTGGATAATTGTTTCCCTTACTGTTTGCCTGAGGACAAGGACTGATCCTTTCCCCAAAATGTGTTCTACTTTTGTTTTAAACATGGGATGCAGGACAGCCAAATATGACGTACCCGTGTCATAATCCAGTAGAATTGTTCTGTTTTGCTATTGTTGCTATTGTTAATATAGTCATCATCAGTAGCAGCAGCAGTGTCATTGCAATAAAACTAGCTCATACTGTATCGGATGGTTAAACGATGAACAAACCAACTTTTTTAGTACAATCTCCATTGTTGTTATTAGGAAATTGAATCAATTCCCTGTGGTCCAGTGGAATGTGAAATTCATCATTATACAACTGTCTAATAGCTGAGTCTTGTTCATGGTTCTGTATAGCTGACTCTTATTCAGGGTTCTGTAACTACATATTACACTTTGACCTAGATCTTCACCACAGTGTCTGTTTATATAACATTTTGTGCTGCTTTCTCAAAATTTTCTTTGAATGTTTGATATCAAACAGTGTATTTTTATGTAAGAATAAGGAGTAGCTCTCAGGTAACAATATGATTTGTAATATACCTTTATATGTAGGCAGAAAGCAACCAACTGAAAATGGTGTGGAGTGATGGCCATGAGAGTGAGTATGACCTGAACTGGCTTCTAGAACGAAGTTTTGCAGAAAACGTACGTAAGGAGTGGCTGAAACAGCACTATCCTATGGCAAGGATTCCTTGGGACACTGCTGAATTTGACAACATTCTCAAGAAGTATGACTTCCATGATATTCTCAGCAGGTGAGTCTACAAACCTGCCAGTCAAATTCTTATTTCAGGACATAGTTATTTCCTTTCCTCTTCACATAAATAGGTAAAAAGGATATATTTCACCATGTAACAGGCCATGAAGTCCCAGAAGAAAAGTACAGGTATAGCTGTACTACTTCTTTAGCCTTGGTGCTAGATGGGGAGTGGTGATCAGTGCCCCACCTCATCCAATTTACCCCTGGGAAAATCATCTTCACACACTGAATAAATTAATATTTCACTGTAGTTTGCTTGTAATGCAGGATGAAGTCACAATATAAAGATTGATAATAATTCTTTTGAAAGGGTGAAAGAGTTCAAATATTTGGGAACAACCTTAACAAATCAAAATTCTATTCAGAAAGAAGTTAAAAACAGATTGAAATCAGGCAATGCTTGCTATCATTCCGTGCAGAATCTTTTGTCTTCCAGTTTGCTACACAAGTATTGAAAAATTAAGATATACAGAAATATAATATTGCCCATTTTTTTTGAATGGGTGTGAAACTTGGTCGCTCACACTGAGGGAGGAAAGTAGACTGAGGGTGTTTGAGAATAGGGTTTGAGGAGAGTATTTGGGCTTAAGAGGGATGAGGTCACAGGGGAGTGAAGAAAACTACATAATAAGGAGCTCAGTGATCTTTTTTCCTCACCAAGTATTGTTTGGATGATAAAATCGAGAAGAATGAGATGGGCGGGGCATGTAGCACGTATGGGGGAGAGGAGAGTCCTATACAGGGTTTTGGTGGGGAAACCTGAGGAAAGAGACCACTTGGAAGAACCAGGCATAGATGGGAGGATAATATTAAGATGGATCTTCAGGAAGTGGCATATGGGCATATGTACTGGGTCAAACTGACTCAGGATAGGGACATGTGGCAGGCATGTGTGAATGCGGTAATGAACCTACTGGTTCCATAAAATGCAGGGATTTCCTTGACTAGCATAAAACTGGTTAGCTTCTCAAGAAGGACTCTGACCCATGGAGTAAGTAAGTAATTAAGTAAGTAAGTTTGCTTGTATCACTATCACAGATGTAAGAACCTTGCATGGATGGGACATTGTCTGTAATATTAATTACTGAACTGTTGACAATATGTAGTGAACTGCATTAACAATTGTGCTACAGTACTGAGGTAAGGTGGTGAAAGGTTAACGTAGCAAGTACAGCAGCTAGGCTGCAAGCTGAACATCTGTGGAATCGTGGTTTCATTCCTGGCAGATGCAAGAGACTTTCTTGTTCTCCACAGCATCTAGACCAGCTATGGGTCCCACCCAACATCCCATTCAGTTTTTTAAGAAATTATTACCCTGCACTTACCATTAAGTGCTGAGTCTGAGGGGAAGCCACAAGCGATACCTGATATTACAATATTATGCCAGGTGGTCTTGACTTACCTTGAACACTAGTGATAGTAATAGTATACAGTATGCTAAACTGAGAGTGAGTACATGGAGAAACTATTACTCTAAAATAAGTTATAGAAGGCACATTTCAGATCATATGAGAGCTGTTCTGGGAATCTAAGGCCTCTGCAGTTAGAAGCCAGTGACTGTCTGAACTGTGGTAAGGCATCATGTATCCTATAACATGCTAGTGTAACCCTTTACACGGTTACATCTATGTAATGGCAATTTCTTTGTTATATTTTCAGGCTAATGAATACTTTCTGTTGTTAGTGAGACAAAAATAGCACTAACTCTTAAGGGAGGGTGGGAGAGATTTCTGTGCTGATCTTTCCGAACAAGAAATTTGCCCCAAAAAGAATCAGTGGTTTTAAGTAAGATATATAGTGAGCATGCAATGGGTTTAACAAAAACTGCTGTTTGCATGGTAATGAATTTTAATAGGAAACATACAGTATTATTCTGGGATATTTCCCTTACTTATTGTAATATTTATTCTGTCAGTATGACCCTTGTTTCAATTACTGAGTTTAGCTGTGCAGTGATGTGTATAACTTGCATTCAGTAGGTTGAGTCTGAGTTTTGACCAGGGACCTGAGTCCTGGTTGGGGCTGTTCATGGTGTCTTTCCATTGTTTGTTTCAGATGCTGGAAATTGATCTTTCATTAGACATACACACTTTCATACAAATCGCACAAATATCATACAGTACTGTGTAATTTTTGCTGTTGGTAAGACTCCGTTAAATTATCTATTCTTCACTTAAATGTTTTGGCTCTGATAACTTTGTTTTTTAACTAAATGACATCATAGGAAATTGTCTGAGATGATACTGTAATATGTTTCAGTGATACATTGTTACTAGATTGGCTGGAAAATATTGCCACGTATGGAATTACTCTTATTCACAACACACCACCACAAGAAGATCAGCTGAGAAAAGTTGTTAATAGAGTGGCTTTCATCAAGCGAACTACTTATGGGTGAGAAACTTGTAACATATGAAACTTATGTCTGATGTTAAAAGAAAACCTTATCCCATGTGACAGGTGAAAATTAAGTGAATAAAAAAAAGTGTAAGCTATGTGTGCTGGACAAGAATCTCTTAGTTGAAATACCATGAAAATCATCAAGAAAGTTTTACAGAATTAACCCAATGACAGCTGCAAAACCTACAGGCAGATGCATTTCTGAACACAGGTGCTGCAGCTGGCATGGTCTGCCTCGGACTTTTACACAAAGAGTTCTATGCAAACTTACTAGGTGTTGCTTTACAGTTGTGTCTTGTCTATGTTATGGAAGGGACATTTCTGTAAAAGTCTGTTCTGAACGATAAAACGAGTGAAATCTGTTGCAATTGCTAGCTATCAATAGTTGAGTGCCCCACTCTGAAATGCTACTACCATGATGAATGTAGATATAGCTACTCTTGTACAGGTGAGCATTTGTCCATGGTACTTACATTGTTGTTTTCTATGTTTTGTCAGAAGCAAATTTATTGGTTTATAATTTTGGGATGTTTGATTTCATAAATATATTTGAAACCTGCCAAACCAATTGTTATTAATGTACTTAAGCAACGAAGAATTAATCATTCCAGGAGATGTGTACGCATCATTATGGTGCTAAAAATATAAGACCTACAATGTGGGCCGGATGTAGGTAGTGAACACATAAAATAAACCACAAAAACATTATCGTGGTTTAATTGCTAGCATCTCCACACTTTATATTTTGGATGTCCTAGGGTTTATTCTCAGCTTGAAACTGAGTAGTACTGACAATTTCTTTTTTTGGCATCCTCAATCCAACTAGGAAAATTTTTAAATGTGAATATAGGCCATGGCTGCTTCCCTATCCCCCCTGTAAATGCCATATAGCATATGCTGTTGAAAAATGTTGTTAAATAACTGGGAACACATAAAAAAATATTGGACAGTGTACTGTTGTTGTACTTCTCCAATATTTGTATGTTATTTAATGGTACATTTTAACTCCAGCTGAGGTAAAATTTGTGTGTTATATCTTGCAGTTATTAGTTACACTTAATAAGAGTATCTTTAATTGTATATTTTGCAATTTACTGAGGTGACAGACATGTTGGTTTATAAATCCTTGATTTAATACATGTTTTAAGCTCTGCACATTAAGATTGGTGTTGATCACTCAATGGGACAGATGATGAAACCTGAAGTCATCATATTAACACAATGCAGTGCATGCAGTATGTGCATTTTTTACATTTTCACAGTTCATTGTGCCTGGCATCATTTTTATACTAATTAACAACCTCGCTGTGCAATAACAGGTGCCGAATTTAATCTTTAAGTGACCAGGCTGGTATTTAAATTTTAGCGCATGGTTTTATGTCAGGGATGTGCTACTGAAAAGGTCATGCAATTCGAACACAATATACCAATTTAAAGCTGTGTGTTTTCTGGTAGGATATCCTGTATAGTGTATGACTAGACCACTGGTGGACACACAGACCTGTAGAGTATGTGTATCTACTGTATATAAAGAATATATATATGTATGTACAATACATCGGGGACCGCAGTGGCACAGTGGTTAAGGTACTGTGTTACAAATCGGAAGGTCGCCGGTTCGATCCCAGCTGGTGTCATTGGAATTTTTCATTGACATAAAATCCTTCCGATCTCACTGTGGCCCTGGGGTCAACTCAGCCTCTAACAGAAATGAGTACCAGGAGCATTTCCTGGGAGTGAAGGCAGCCCGTACGTAAGGCTGACAACCTTACCAACATCCTGTGCCGTTGTCATGAAATCTGGGAGCCTTAACTTCCTGGAACCCTCTGGACCACTCCAGGCCTGTAATGGGACTACTTTACCTTTACCTTATGTGCAATACCTTTATTTATTTGTTTATTTCTACTACATTAACACTGTAAGAGACTCACATCCATTATTTTTGGCACAGTTGATTCTAATAGGACTGTGGTAGTCTTGCTACACAAAGACTTCAGTTCCTGACTTAGCACTTTATTTAATTCTATTAGCATTATCATAAATTCTGCATATACTAATATGAATGTATCTGACATTGTGGGATATATAAAAAATTCGTTCACCTTTTTCAGGTTGGCTTATTATGTCTAATTTATATTCTGTATTGATTGTCTTTCGCTGTTTTTTTTTTTTCACTTGTATTGCACTAGGTGATACAGTCTATGTTTTTCACTCATTTTCATAACAAAAGCCAATGATGATGAAGGGGGAATTACACAAGCCACACACTTGTATCACCAATACAGTATTATTCAAAATGATTGTCGGTGTTTTAACAACTTGTCATACACAATACACTTGAGATACGAGTATATGTTTTTTTTAATTTAATAGAACAACACTCCAAGTTTTTGTTACATGCCTTACAGGTGCTCTATATGTGAACATTTTGTGATTCTACAAACATCAACACGATAATCAATAATCACCGCTGACATGCTACAAACAGTTTGGAACAAACTTGATTATCATGTTGATGTTTGTAGAATCACAAAAGGTGCATATATAGAGCACCTGTAAGGTATGAAGCAAAAACTTGGAGTGTTGTTCTATTAAATTTAAAAAAAAATATACTCCTAACTCAAGTGTATTGCATATGACAAGTTGTTAAAACACCGACAATCATTTTGAATAACCCTATATAATCAATCCATACATGTGACTGATGGTGTGACAGCGATGTCACTTTCTGCTAGCCTCCAACATACGACAGCAGCCACATTCAGTCCATGGCAGATTGTATTAAACCAAACATTATCATGTAAATCTGAAAGGGGGTATAAATTTTCAAGTCATGTTAAAACAGAGTTGCACAAAAAGAGACCGTATATTTGAATAGGAAATGATAAAATTATGAAGTAACAGAAATTTTTTGGAAAATAAAATGGTTATTATGCAGCATGTCTTGAAAGGGCAGTAAATTTCCTTGTAGCTTGAACACATAAAAATAATTTGTAGCGGATACACAAATGCAGGTTCTTTGGAGGTTTAGAAGTCATGAAATAGCAGCTGTAGTTAAGTAGGTATGTTGTATTTTTCACAGAGAGGAGTTTATGGTAAAGCACCAGCCAGGCACCAACAACATGGCATACACACCAGAAAGCCTCCAGTTGCACACAGACATGCCATACTATCATTATAAGCCGGGTGTGAGTACAAACATAAGTGCTGTGTTTCAAGAGAGCAGCACTGATAGTGTGTTGTATACAGAGATTAAGTGCATGAGAGACTTGTTCTTATTTTATTCAGCTTAGTGTATGATTCTTATTTTCACCTTATAATTTAGTTGCTGAAAAGAGTTCATGTCAGACATCTGTCACAATGTGTGGAGTGCGTTATGATACTAAATTTGGGGTAGAATGTCCACCTTGTTCTGAACAATTAAGTATACTTAATACATATGGGAGAGCATCCATATGTTTATGGCTGGGCAATGCAGGTTTAGATACACTACAGAGTTTATACATGTTTAGTTTTGTTGCATGCATAGTTCTGTTATTTCCAAGTGTGACATCAGGGTGGCTACAAAGGAAAAATTTTCCTGAACAAGACATGGCATTGCTGATATTAGGGCTTACTATGACACTTCTTCATCAGAAGATGCAGACTCTGCTGAGAGTGCCACTAACCCTTACAGTGACAAGATGGCATTGCTGTCACAACACACGAAGGACTGACAATAGACACTGTCAGCCACCTGTACCTGTAGTCCTCAGGTTTGGAAGAGTTTTTTTGAGGGCATGACAACATTGGAGCATGAGTTCTGCCATGTCTGTGGTGTATGAGTACTTCTGAGCATACAGTTCCATAATAAAGTGGCATTGCATGTTTGAAGTAATGGGTACACTGCTAAACGACATGCTGGCAAGTGTACGAGAAACCCATAGATTGGAGATAGATGCTTTTGTTTGTGCTGCTACAATTAGGACTGCCAGGAAGAGCCTGAGGTGACTGTCACTGTAGGTATGCCAGTGGTACTGCAAAATGTTGACACATCAGGTGTAGTGAGTTCAGGCCTTACACATATGGGACAATGAAGCATGTTTTTGTTTTGTATGAATAAGTGGAAGGAACTGGCCCCATGGTATGAACTACATAGTATCTGTGAGGGATAAATCACCTGTATTTGTAGGCTATGTGCCAGATATTAAGTAATGAAGTTTGATGTTTCATATTTCACGTTTTACTTTTATCCCTAACTAAATAAGTTACCCTTTATAACTACTTTAATGTAAACCTTAAAAACTGGAGTGAACAGATGCTAGGGAATATTTATACTGAGAAAATAAATGCAGAATTATATTCTAATGTGAAACTGGAAAGTTATAAATTATTTATGGCCAGAATGAAACAGAGGTAGCAAGACCACATCACTTTTCTAGTTATTAATAAATGGCAGAAGCTGTCAGAAACAGCGTAAGTGGCAGTGTGAGCCCCAACATGCAGGCAATGAGAGGTACATTGTGTGTGTGTGCATGCGCGTGTGAGTGCGCGTTCGCGTGAGCGTGAGAGAGAGAGAGAGAGACCACATTTGAAATGTCAGGGTTCTCCCAACATTCAAGTATAACGGGTTAAGGAAGCAACTTCTAAGGTTCGAATGTCAGGAAAAATCTATGTAATCTGTGTTGGCAGATCAACATGCTGCACTGTCTTGTGCAGACAGAAGGTATTGGGGGTGACAGCCAAATCACAGATGCCCTGCATGTAGCTGAAAAATTAAAGAGGGAGAAGCCTGAACTATACAAGGTGCTAACGGAAACTCCAGTTGACTGGTCTGATATAGGGCAAGAATCTGGTTATTCATTCTACAGCCTGTACAGGTCACCTGTCATACTGTAAGTATCATAGCCAACTACTCAAACCAGCACAGTTTATTAAACATTTACCGCTATACTAATGTATGCAATGGACCTTTAATTGCTTTGCACCCAGTAGCATGTATTTTTACTGAAGCGCGCCTGTTTATGCTAATGAAGTTTGTGCTGGGGGAATATATAAATACCATGAAGAATAAAACAAATTCTCTAACAGGACAGTAAAGATGTTGGTCTATGGTCAGGCTAGGAAAGGTATAATCTTAGATTCTCTTCCACCTATCTGTGTAGCAGCAACTTTGCCAGTGTGTGCCTACCCCTCACTCCCACCAGTTTTCACTTGTATTCACTAAAATAGAGAATTTTTAATTAATAAAATTAATTATAATGTGGACTGTATTATTTGTTATATTTATTAAAGTCATAATGATGATTAAAACAATTAATAGTAATGAAGGAAATGTTTCCTTTTACAAAGATGAGGTGAGACTGCTGTCTTAATTTTAAGTATGGATGGGGAGCAAGCGTGTGGGTTGAACCTCACCACCTGCATTATATGGACATGACAAGACCTGAATTGGCATATAGTGTAGTACATAATTAAGCATTTACAGAAATCAGTATATGAGGGAATCACTAACAGATATTGGGATTTATGATCAAATTACTCATAATAGAATAAATAATGGAAATTCTTGTTATTATTCACTTCAGAAATTGCTGTCTTCCTCTCTGCTTGAAACTGCTAAAAATTAGTGTAAACAAAACAATAGTTTTGCAATTTGTTCTGTTAGGGTATAAAATGTGGTCTCTTATTTTCAAGGATAAGAGTTTGAAAGTATGTTGGAGGGGTTAGATTTATCAAATGATAATTGTATTTTACAGGAATAACTCAGATGGAGAGTTTCTACGTGTTAACTACAGCCAGCCACAGCGAGACTCACACTTTTCTGTACCTCTTAATGAGGTCATTCCTTGGTATGAAGCACATGCAGCATTCACTGAAGCAATTTACAACCCTGAGAACACAGTGTACTTCAAACTCAAAGAAGGTATGTCTGCATTGGGAATGCCATTTTTTACATGTCAGAAGTACAGGCATTTTATATTAGCATTCTCTTTGTTGTAATGCATCATGCCTCCTTAACATCACTTCTTGTGTATCGTACTGAGCTGGTAGTAATCTGAAGAACATTAATGACAAAAACATAAATAAGAAAGGGTACAATACATTCTCAGCATACATATTTGTTTCTGTGCTGCAGGTGAGATTCTCATATTTGATAATATACGACTTGTGCACGGACGCAAGGGTTATGATGACAAGCCAGACAACACCAGGCACCTAGTAGGGGCTTATTTGGACTGGGACCTGGCTTATTCACGCATTAGAGTTCTTCGCCAGAAGCTGAGAGGACATATACTCTCACCTGTCACATAAAGACCTGAACATTAATAAGTGTAAAATATATGAAGTGCCTATACAGTATAAGTAGAACAAGAAATGTAGCATCCAATGTGCACCTGCCTGATCAGCTTTCTAACCTCTTATTGTACAGGCATTTCAAGTTGCCAGAAAGAAATTTGCTTATACTTTCACCTTTTTGTAAGATGCCACAAAAATAATGAAGGCCATAGTGTTTTCAATAAACTATTGAAATACTGTATGTATGTGGCAGCATAATTTCTGCTAAATGATTTCCTACCAACTTTGTAATGTTTCTAACGAAATATCTGTATCGATGTTTATATACTTTGCTGTTCAGTGATAAAACACAGGTGCATTGTTTGTTGTGATACACACAGTTGTCATGTGCTTCCTATGCATTTTGTTGGAAGGGGTGTAATATTATGCTAAGACATATACTGTATATTGTGAGTGTACTTCTCTGATGTTAGTCTTTACAAAAATTGAAATTGCTGCAACTTTTTGTAGAGACTGTAAGAATCAAATTTCATCAAAACCAAAACATCAGTTTTTAAGATGAAACATGTGGATGCACATACAGATACCTTCTCTCTTGTATGTAATCAGTTCTTGTGCCTTGTACAACAAATGCATTATAGTGTTCACCATATTACACCTGTGGAAAATGGTGAACAGTTCCCATGAACACTTGCTAATTCTTCAGAAAGAAGATGATTTTGTGTGCTGTTTTGTAAACTTCTCAGTCTTTCACAGCTTTCATATTAGGGTTACATAAAACAGAGTTTATTAGTGTTATATTACTTAGCTATAATTTTGTAACCTATGTCATCAACAGTTTGGAAATCAATGATAACGGAATACAGATTTCACTTCTGGTTGTTTCAGACCGTGGTCACATGGCAGTTGCACCTAGATTTTTGTTTTGTATTGTTCCCATGTGTGTTTTATGAATGTCAAAGTATGTTGTTGCTGTAATTGTTGTACAAGTTCTGTTTGCTCTAAATGTAATAGTACAAAACTTAAAATAAATGGGAAATACAGTATACTCTTCATTTGAGGTTTCTCATTTTAAGATTTTTGTGTTTTTAAGTTCATTTTTGTGCTCCCATCCAAAATGCCTTATAAATAATGTGTAAAGTTTCTTGGTTTAAGTTTTCTTAATTTTAGGTTTCCCCCTGCTCCATTTTGGAGACTCAGTTTAGGGTTAATGTTTGCAGCTTTGGAGGCTGGTTTATGTAAATAATGCCATGATTGTGTGCAGTAGAAGTGAAGCAATGCGTGAATCAATTGCACACTGTCACAAAAACATACTGTTTATTCCCAAGTCAAGAAGACTTCAAGGCAGATGATGGGGAAGTGGAAGTGGAAGACTGGAGGAAGTTACTTTCATATGTAACAACTGAGCTGATAGGTTCTGTGATTGCACTATGACAATGGACTGTGTGAACATAGACAAAATCAGTCAGAGAAAAGTGGAAATGTTGAAGAATGTAGTGGTAATTGCAAAGGGACAGATGAGGAGCCCCCAGTTTGTATGTTTGGTGAGGCACTCTTGAGTCTTGAGGTTGTCAGAACATACTTGTGCTCATATAAGATCAACATTGCCAGTCTGAGAAGAAATGATGATTTAGAGAGAGAACTACTCCTAGTTTTGCATCTGTAGAGGGAGCACTCTTCATACCTCACACCCAACCAACAAACAGGATGTCTCCCCTTAATTATTTCAAAAGTAACATCCCATGCAACTGAATTTTTATTTACACCTTGGTGGTGTTTGATTGATTCATTCATTCATTTAGTATTCCAGAGATCCACCGAGGTGGATATAGAACTTGTCAGGTATAAACAATATGTAATACAGACAGAGTCATTACAATAAAATACTTATGATAATTATATGGAAATAAGTCAAATCAAATTTATACAAGAATGCTATTTGCTCAGAATGTACAGTTCATCAGTACAGTAAGT
>Ga0123352_10006495_pt1 | contig 17894 bp, 16 predicted proteins | sample TergutLab28metaG_FD_89700 | JGI IMG/M metagenome (GOLD analysis project Ga0123352, IMG submission 89700) | Labiotermes labralis P1 segment gut microbial communities from Petit-Saut dam, French Guiana - Lab288 P1 | ecosystem: Host-associated > Arthropoda: Insects > Digestive system > Gut ... | reverse complement strand
GGCTCCGTCATGCTGAAAGTACATAGCAATCCGTGTAGCCAAAGGAACATCCTCTAGTTGTTTTGGTAATTCATTTTGCAGAAGGTCTAGGTAATTTTGTCATACGATCGTCTAAAATAACGGGACCGATCAACATGTCATCGATCATACTGCACCACACATTGATAGAAAAACGACGTTGAAAATTTGTTTCCACAGTACCATGTGGATTTTCGTGAGACCATCGATGCGATTTGCTTGTGTTGTTGATTCCGTTACGGGTGAAAGTAGCTTCATCAGTGAATAGTATTAATGGAAGCAAATGGCGATTAGTATGTAACCAATGACAAAATTCTAGATGCATGGCACTGTCCCCTGGGTGTAGATTTTGCACAGGCTGTGGGTGAAATGGGTACAAGCCGTCTTCATGCAATGTTCGCGAAACACCGATACGTGCTGAAAGTCTTCGCGTGCTAGTAGTAGGGCTACGCTGTACCATATAAAGAACGTTTTCCTGTTCCTCCATGTTTTGTTTACGTGACAATTCAGATGAAACAAGCACTGGGAGGCGTACCGCATTCACGCAATGTATTGAACACTTTGTAAAACACTCTACGATCCGGAATTCTGCGCATAGGAAGCCGTCGACGGTATTCTTCAACAGCAGCAGCGGCACTACCATCGCAGAAGCCATAAACATACATCATATCAGCATATTCGGCATTTGTGAAGATATGCGGCATTTTTCACAACACTCCAACAGTGTCACTATCAACAGTCACAACAGCCAACTGACGCTTCACAGAGATTCAAATGCCTCCATCTCGGAAACCGTTCAGAATGATCGATGACATGTTGATTGGTCCCGTTATTTTAGACGATCGTATGACAAGACAAAATGAATTACCAAAACTAGAGGATGTTCCTTTGGCTACACGGATTGCTATGTACTTTCAGCATGACGGAGTCCCTTCTCATTATACCCGACATGTGATGCAACATCTCAATGACACTTTTCCCTAATAGGTGGATCGGTCGTGGCAGTACCATTAACTGGCCACCAAGATCTCCAGACTTAACCCCGTTAGATTTTTGTTTATGGGGTTCAATGAAGAGTGAAGTGTACAGAAAAAAGGTGGATACACGAGACGAACTGCTCGTTAACATACTGGATGTTATCGCCTGCATAAAGGAACGTCAAGACATACTCAGACGAACAACACGCCATGTCTTCACACGAGTTGCAAAGTGCACTGATGTTGACGGTGGAATTTTCGAACATTTATTATAAACTGTACCAACTCTGTCACTTGAACAATAAATGCCGGTATTAGCAGTACGTACACGCAATATCACTTTATGAATAATTTTGCGGTTGTACGTTCAAATAGCTCTATCTCGGAAACCGTTCGGAATAGCACACGTGTTCATATAAACATTTTTGCTTAGAATGACCGATACTATGACCTCCCAGAATATTGACCTTTCCTTCTGGGACACCCTGTATATGTTTATGGTTTCATGAATATCAGAAGGGGTTAACTCTGTGTACAGATAGAAGAAGGTCCCAATAACCGCAAAGAAAGTAGGCAATATCAGTTTAGGTTCAAGGTGTGTGGAACAGCCTTTGCAATTCTATAACATTATTAACAAGCCCATGAATCTGTACAAAGGCAAAAATGAATGTTGCATTCAGTCATATTCCCAGACACAAAAAAATGGCTCTTGTGACTTCGTGATATATTTATATTACAAGAGAAATTCAATTCAGAACAGTCAGTACTTCATAAGTGAATGCAATAGGCAGTTAGTAAAGCAAAGGCAACGGTTCTCCTGTCCATGCAATGAAGGCATACAGTGGAAGTGGAGGTACAGCTCCACTCATTACAAATCTTGGCATCAATGGAGGTGAGTGGTTAACTTAATGCCCTAGCCAGGAAAATACCCTAGTATCTACTGAACAGGAGGCTGGGCAGGCCCCAGAGCTAGACATTTTATGGAAGAGAAAAATCTCTTGCTCCTACAGTGATTCGAACCCCAGATCATGCAGCCCACAGCCTAGTGGCCATACTGACTACAGTACCCTGTGTCCAATAGGCAAGTAAAATCCTTAAAGTGTTATGGCAACCAGAATGAACCTTCTCAATGATGGGTGTATGAGAACAAGTAATACTCTGAGTACTTCTTCCCTGAAACCCAGCCTTGAGAAAATGCAGCTCAGTTACCTGGAACTTTAAGATTTCAAATCCTTACCAGTTCCCTTTTCACTTTGTGTCCATTCTGATGTTATATAACCTCTGCAATTAATGTAATGTCATTGCAAAGCAAGATATAAACACACAACCATCAGCACATACACAGACTTGGTATTCAGCAAGGATGCCGGTGACAGAATATAAAACCTGTAATTGTTTAAAGTTTATTAACTGTGACCCTACCAACACAAACAAACTGGTAAACAGTGTTTAATTAACAGTACATAATTCAGATATAAACTGTAGATTTTATTATCCATTCACCTTAATATGTGTACCTCTATACTTTTCTTAAGCACAATGTGGAACAATGTTCAAGAAGATTCTGAAATGTTGGGTGAACCATCCATGAACACGATTGCACATGAATGGGGAAATAAAACCGTAAGTCCAACATATTTAAATTCAGCACATGGTCAGTAATAAAATTTGCACTATTAACAATGTTATGGTTGGTCTCAAGTCTCCACAGTTCCCACTGGCTAGACGGCCAAGTGAGCACCATTCAGTGTACACGTGCTGAAGAAATAAATAAAAATCTTTTCCATTGCCAGGAACTGAAGCCTGGTGCCAAATGAAATTACTACACTACTAAATTACTCACTTCTGATACTAAGTAACCCACTGGAACAAAAATAGAAAGAACAATGGACATATAATTTAACACCTGTACTAAAGACATAGACAAAATACATCAATGAACAAGGGTTACAGCTATTCATGTGCCTTGGCATCTGGCCATTCTAAATATCACTTGTGTAACATGTGAAGGTGCTGACACAAAGTAAGAGACTGCCTCTCATACTTCTGGAAGCCAATGCATACAGTAAAAGCAGACAATTAGGAAAAGCCAAATTCTGCAACATGTGAAGTGATTAACCAATTCACTACTTGGCCACAGACATCCTCTGCTCGCACAGACCATGCTACATCACCTTGCCTGCAACATCCCTTTCTGTATGATGGACTTATCAATTTTGTATGGCACCTCATATGGCCAGTAACAAATAATACAGACACACCTCATGTTATGCAATTTTATACTCACATAATTTTCCAAAAAAATGACAATAGACAAGTATTAAGATAATAACATTTTTAAAAAGCAAACCCAATTTTTCCTTACAGGAATGAAAGCGAAGTGATGCAGTAGAATACTGCTGGGTGACAGCACTCACACAGTCTCTCGCTCTCAGTGCTGTTGTAGCTGTTATTGTGAGGAGGTTTGTTTAATCATGCTTTGTCACAGCAAAGTATATGCACATATGCTTATGTGTGCAGCATGTACAGTGTGTGTATGTTATGTATGTATATGTATACACACACACACACATGTAAGTGATCATACACTCAGTATCAGGTTGCACAGAATTTGACTTCGGGAACCAAACTATTGCATACTGTTCAATATCTTGTTTTGATAAATGTAAAACTACTGTAATGATTCTTCAAGAACATGTATCCTATTATTAACACCCATAAATGTCACATCAGACACAAAAACAAATTCCTTTCAGGTTGCCTGAAGTGAGTAATGAGATGAAATTACTAATGTGGTCACATTCTGTGACCCTTTAAAACCATCAGTCTGCAGTGTAGAACATATGTATACTGTATAGTTAGCTATCAAATGGTTATGTACATTAAGCCACACAAATTTGGTGTGGCACAGACACAGCAATTGGTCAGTCACCACTACTCATTCTCCGTCATAAACGTACTTCCTAATTTAGTCTGTCTGCTTCTAGTTATGAGAGTGTTAACATTATTTAGTACTGTTAATGTCTGGAAAGTCTCTTTCTTCATGTCCTGTAAATGTGCCAGTTCTGTGTGTGGCCCAGCTATGAACACATTAATGCCACCTTGAAAAAAACTAAGAGCAAGTTGTGTTCTACATGTTACACATTTAAATGATGTTACCAGCGGGCAAACTTGAGGCAGACTGGACCACAATGCAAACATGGTGCCAGAGTCCTCCCACCCATTTACAATCAGCCAAGCCCCCTGCTGAATATACTCTTCTACAAGCACCGTGATCCTAGATTTCAGTGGCTTCTAGCTGTGTGCAGTGGAACGTCTTTATGATTGTTGGTGGCACTGTCACTATTTCACCCCCCTGCCTGTTACACTATGTCTCACACATGTAACAGCAGAATTATATAGTTACCCCTGTATATTCTAGAAGAGTTCACAACAAATCTCATTCTTTCTTTTGTCACACATCAGGTTTTAATGATGGTGAATATTAAGATTAGATAAATCTGGAATGGAAGACAGTCTACCACACTACAGGGCATCATAATCTCAGTAGGCAACAATCTTAGCACTTCCTACTTTAAAGCAAATCTTTGATCTCTGGCAATTATAATAAAATAAATGAAACTTTGCAAGAAAGAGCAGGCTACTGTACTCTGAGCCAGCAACTCCCACATCAGTCGAAGAATTTCTATTGCATCATCCACAAGAGTATTGCTCACATAATGACTAATGAATTACTAACAAGAAGAAGTTCGGAAACGCACCCACAGTTCATTTTTCCATGTGTCAGTACAAACACAGATTCACCAAGTTGGAGTAACACACTTCAAAATTTATCACCTCCCAACCATAAATAGCATCTAAACATACCAACAAATTGTACAGACTGTTTTTAAAATAACCTTTTAAAGGTTAAACTTTATAAAGTCTTAGTTACATATGGAACGAGCCTGGAATAAATTATGACTAGCATCAACTATTTATGTTAACACATGGGCTATGTCCACATATTTTTATGGGTTGTTTTCTTACTACTCTACAAGAGGAATGCAGCACATGCTACAGAATAAGCAACTGCTAAATGAATGTTCACTAAGTAAAATGCACAAACTACTGTGCATGTTCATGGTAGTATATACACCTGTCTATGAGCCAAGATGAAGGAAAGCCTCAAACTCTACCAAATGACTTGTATCAATATGCAATACAGTAACAGAAAGAGTTACTATCAAACAAGAAACAAATAGTTGCCATTATCAATGAAACACTACACATAAATTTAGGTACCAAACAAAGAATATAAACAAAGCTAGAATTATCTACCAGTCATGAGGAGATATCCTGTAAGTGCAAAAGAAGCAATGCCAGAGCTCTGTACTTATAAAATAAAATGAACCGATATTACCTTTTAATGTTTTCACGTAGAAAAGTTAAGGTTTCCATGCGAACAACATGGCCCATTTATCGTCTTTTTTATTCATTACCACACATTTCTGTATTCCATCTGCTGATAAATATGCATGTACATGCATGGATAAGTGAAGGTGGGCTGAAAAATGTATGCATATATATATGTGTGTGGGCCTATATCCTTAACTTTCCTTCGGCTGAAATGATCATACACTTCCATTTTCTTGGGGTGAGAACATGTCATGTAACACTGTTTTTGGTTATTACTCACACTGTACGCTCTTTGAATTTCCTTCTGTATCTTGAAATAAATAATAAATGTAAAATAAACACACACACACATATACATAGCTAGCTGGCTGCAGTGGTACAAAACAAATGTAAAAAAAAAATTATCATCAATTTAAAGAGTTTATGAAACTGTTACAAACTTGAAAATGTGCGACATGGACAATAACTGTGATGAATCACACAACATGTTACAAATTAAACTTGACTGTTCAGCGCACCGAAATCAGAAAACAACAGGGTCTCACTAGTAGCAAGAAATACCACAAAACACTAGGTTAAACTAGTAGACAGGTTTATGCCTAATATATTGCAACCCACAAAGCAAGAAAGTCTTGAAGACAAAAAAGCAGGGACACACCTAATCAATATAAAAAGTCACATAGTCCTCAATCAGATGTGTTGTCCTCTTAACACTTCAGCAGAGCTCTGGCCTACCAACAGACTCATTTTGACTCTAGGTATCTATAACATTACACCCATTACGTCAACAAATATTTAGGAACTACCAAGCTGCAGAAAATGCCATTACAAAACTGGAGCCTGATTCACCACTAAAATATTTACATAACCTATGCTCATAGCAAGAGATGCTCCAGTGCAGCTACCAAACTCATTATTGAAATGCCTTGTACATATACAATGAATGAATCTCCTCAGTTATATTGAATATTGACATTAGTGTATTATTCAAAAGAGAAGCTGGCCATGTAACATATTTGTTTTTAATTCTGGCCACAGCAAACTTTTGTTGGAGAGCAATTATTCTGTTCTGTCCAACAACAAAGGAGAACAATTCCACTCTCCAAGACAACTGTTACAACTAACTAAAACATAATCACCTTTCACTATTATGAGTGCAAGAGTCTTGATGTGTAGACCAGAATGCCACATGCTACAAATGTAACAAACCTGCTATGTGTTACATGTGTGAGTTCTGACATACAGAACACTGTGTACTGTGGCTGTAACAGATCTGACACATAAAAATCATAATGTATGTCAGAAATGCACAAGTTCTGGTCCACAGACACTCCATGTTTCACACACATAGCAGATCCAATCACGCAGAAAAGTGTTATATATTATGGACGTAACAGTTGAACTGAAAAGAAAAGCACGCCTTGTAACATGCATGCAAGGGTTCTGGGAAAGAAAAAAAAACTGTGTGTTATGCTTGGAACTGTTGTGCCAAATACAAAGAATGCCACACCATAACATCTTTGGTACAGCAAATTGTTTACAGTGGGAAAAATGTACTTACAGTGCCCTGATGAAACATCATGTTGTTGTAGAAATTCTGAAAAATTGAGTGCTAACATAAAGCAGAATGACATATTTTTCTTCATCGATAATGAAAAAGTTAAAATATCACTGGCCAAAATTCTGTACACTAATTTACATTAATATGTACTACAACATACAGTATTTGGGCACAATCAAAAGAAAGGTTTGAGGAAAGTCTAATACATGGACATGTAATGGGATCATGCCTTATCTGGACATAGCCACAGGTTACTAAGTTCTGCTATTTAGATTTTTTCAGCTTGGACTACTACTCTTTCTTCCCGCCAAGTGTCTGTAGTGGTCCAGCAACTCTTTAGGCAAGTGAACACTAAAACTGTTCCAAATTCAAGATGTACACCTTCCCCACCTGGGCCTAATAATCGTAGCTTGGGAATAAGTGTGGGAAGAACCTGAATTTCAAAAAACATCTTGTTATGACAATGAACACATGTGACAGGAAAATCCTGGGCCGGATACAACAGCAGTGGATATCCGCCCTCATAGCAATACCTGGAATCAAACAAAAAAACTGAAATCATACACACACACAAAAACAGCCAGACTGCTCAGATTAACCAGGCCCATTGATGTTGATACATGTTTTAGATATCAGCAGTTAAAATGTAACAGTACACACAATTAATGGTAAAGTTGTCCCTGTGCTCAAATAAGCAGCATATGGAGGTTAAGAAGATATAGCTACATGGCTGTAAGCCTCACCACTAGATATGAGTGGTCAGCTTTCTGCCCTGGTACTCTACCCCATGGAAAAGGGCCCCCTGCACCCAAAGGGTGGGCCCTAGAACCAATTACGATGTTTTGGGGAGGGGAGGAAAATCTTATACCAACCAAATGTGGAATATTTTTGTAACTGTTCTCTGTGTAGTGGAACATAATGGGGTCAAAATTATGTCACACAGAGCATATGTTTATAATTATTAGAAAAAATCTTACATACATGTATTGTCTGCAAAATAATTACTTGCCTTCGCAAAAGGAAACAAAGTCTCTTCCCACAATGAGTGAAAGACAAATGCCCTTCCACTGTCCTACACCTATCTGTCAGACAGCAAACACACATCATCAAGGTACAGCTCACCTGAGGATCTGTCCAGGATGCTTCTGTATCCGGGATACAAAATGATGAAACATCCTGTCCCCATGTGTGGGAATACTCTTCTCATATTTCTCCTGAGTGAACTGTTCACCTTGATCCTGTGCCATACATTTCTCTTGCTCTGGACTAAATATGTTCACTCCATCATCACTGTTCTGCTGATACTCCTGCAGCAACTCACGCACATGCTCAGAAATTGGTGTGATGGTGGGAGAACTGGGTAGTTCTTCTTCACCCACACTAATAAAGGAAGAGGCAAACTGAGGTGGTCCAGTTGGTAATACATAACGCTGACTGTTACCATCAGTGACATTGGTACCGCGGAATTCCACGGGTAAAGGGGCCACCTCCTGCAGCAAGGCAGTTAGATCATGCTGTGGGGCTGTCGGAGTATCAATGCTCACCTGTGGATTGAAAAAATTTGTTCATTTAAAGTTACACAATAATTAATAATGCCTCTAACAATGAAATTCTTCTGACGATGGACAATTATAGCAAAACTCCATACAGAAACATGAAGAATGGGAAAATGCAGCCTTGGGGATGGCACTAAAGAGGAATGTATGTTTAAGCATGGTACCTGTTACAACCTGTTTTATCTTCGACCAAAACTGAAGTTACTACTGGGGGTAAAACGCACATGCATACCCACACATAACTGCACTCCCCCCCCCACGTGCGCGCGCGCACACACACACACACACACACACACAATGGTTAGAAAAATAAACATGTAAAAGAACTTGAAAAAAAAGTACACAATCAACTTATAAGACATGCATTTATTAAGCACAGTTTCACAATTCTACAGTTCCGTTTCATTCATCCACCGTTACTTATACCATTGAAGTCAACCTACATTGATGACTCTTGCCCAAAAACTCCAGATGGCAGCCTTCAGCAATATCTGGCCCCCATCATAAAGTTGTTCTTGTGCTTAATTAAGCAAAACACCATGAATGTATATGGAAGAATGGAAGTATAGCTCCATAAACTCTTAATGCCAGCATTAGACAGATGTGAGTAATCAGTTTCACACCCCAGCCACTGTAGCCTGAGTGAAAGTGCTTCTATTACCTGGTATCAGTGCCAACTGGACACACTAGCAAAGCAGAGAATATTGTTCCTGCTTTCCATTCCAGGCAATGAATCACAATTTCTAAGTTGTCCAGCCCATAGCCTATTCACTGTACTGACTACACTACCCCAGAGATCTGAGCTATTCTGGGATATTACGCAGCATATAGTGGCAATTCCTTACCGATGTTATAGGACAACCTATTGGTCACATCTTCAGGTGTCAAGACCCCTGAAAATGGGACCAATAGGTTGCCCCGAAACATCAGTAATGAACGGCCACTATACGCTGCAAGATATCCCACAAGAACAAAGAGCTCATCTACTTCATGGCGAAAGCCTGAAATGACACGTGCACTGTCCCAATTTCCCTAGCCCAGTTCATGGTTATGATTAATTTTTAATCTCCATACTACTTCAATTTATATTTATACTTCGTGATTTACATACTCATCTACTGCCCATGTGTCCTGAGTTAGATGGACAGTAGGTGCATTATTGTACCCTTTAATCTTCATCATCTGAATACCTAATATTACAGCTCAAAAGTTTCGCACGTGTGCTTCATTTTAGGATGCAGTCCACATTAATGAGAATCATGCCTACACACAACATGCAAGAGTAGAATATGCCCATATGCTGCAAAATGGACAGAAATTATATCAGAGGACGGGACTGAATAGAAACACAAATTTATGTTTTGAACCACAAAACAGGATTCAGAGATCCAAATCATCGCACAGGAATGATGATGATGATGATGATGATGATGATCTTACCATACCAAAAAGAAAATTACTATCAAAATAAATACACATATACTGCTACATATTTTCCCACAAATTTGGTACATAAAGGTCAGTGAATCAGTCATCTAGACAGAGGACCCACACAGACAGATAGTCAGAAGTTTCATTAATGTAGGATAGTGATGGCAATTTCCAACTAGGCAGATTCTATACAAAACATGTGAAATGGACCATTCCTAAAAGGGCCAACACTCACCACCTCACTTTCATCTCCCTCAATTTCTGCTGTTGCAGAAGGGGAGTGCAGTCTCCCAACAGCCCCAGCCCCAGCTCCAGCTCCAGCTCCAGCAGTAACCATGCCGCCTCCTTCCCAGTTCGCATTCCGCTCATCTACACTCAGATTCCCAAGTTGTACTTGGACATCATCTTCATAATCTTCCGTCTCATCTTCATCTGAACAATAGCTCTCTATTCGCCCGATTACATTACCATTCTCTTCACTATTGTTACCATTGTTGTCATCCTCCCAATCGTCAGCATCAGCACACCATTCAGAAGTGCTCAATGTGTTCATTGTGGAGTTGGCAGTGTTGCTGCTAGTCTCAAGGGTTTGAGTGCGGATACACACCCAGCTGTACAAAACCAGATTATGTAACAAATTACATGTAAAAACAACTATTAAAAATTCCCATCCTTGTTCAGCACAAGCATCTTTTAAAATAACAAGGAATTAAAGAGACAATGAATGTCCTCCACAACTCCCAAACTTCATATTTTTAAAAGATAAAATTAAAGTGCCCATTCACAAAGGTTTCTCTTAACCCTTTAAATGCCGAGTTAAATCCCATCTGCCATTTGCTGGCATTATTAGGAGCTCACCATATTCTCCATGTTGGCAGGATAAGGGTTAAAGTAATACATACTAATCCACACAACTACAGCTTTGCTGAACTAAAGTTCTGCTCTGGTAATTTTGTTCCATTCAGTAGTTTCTGAACTTTATCTATGAAGGCATCTCCTGTCACAAATTGAGGGGAGGGGGGTGCAGGAAGTCTGATCATTCACAAAATATTTGAGCTGATATTTTAATGGATTCCTGAGAAAATAACACTCAAAATATGTACTGCTTGGTAATAGTGTGGTGCACATATGCAGCAGAAAAACCTAACCTGTAATCTGGATTACAAAGATAAACAAATCGGACATGTGCAATATTTTAATGTGTCACTGTGCGTGTTCATGAAAACCTAACACAAAAAGGAGACAGTTCCAGACCCTGAAAATTATATTATAAGCAGGTTTCACTGTACACAGAGAATGTTCAATGACCGGAAACCAATCTTTAACCTATATTCACCACATCATTGTAAGTTGAAAATAAAGAGTCTATAATTATTTGCCTATGCAGAGTATTGAGCAACTACAGATAGCTTATGTTCTCAATGGCAATATGCAGGAAAATCAAGTTTACTGTTTGATTTTCCTCAGTGAAGTAAGAGTTATTATTATAATGGCATAAACTGTAACAGTAAACTTACAAACATAAACAATTACTGTAATAATTAGAGAAGAGTAGGCTGGGCACTGCAGTGACACTTACAACCTGACCGTCTCTGATCTCTTGTGGAAAGAAATTACTGTAATAATGTATTGCTTCAATAACAATTACACAACAGTAAAGTTGCCCAAGAGACGACGGTAGCCATTTTCAGCAATTATTGTAATAAGTCACTGCTTCAATACAAATTGTGAGGGAGTAAATTTGCCTATGAGAAGGTGATAGCCAATATGAGCAAGTGACATAAGAACTTACACCTTTATGAAAGACTGTAACAAGGCCAACTTTCCATTACAAACTTTAAATGTTCATTAATCCCTCCATACCTAAAATATGAAAAGGATCCTTCTTTATTTTCAAAGTGAATGACTTCACCTGAATGTAGGTAAAGTGTCAACATTCTGTCATATTTGTGTTTCTTCCCTCTAAAATTGGCAGTTATGTCTTCATACTGACCTTTCATTCTGGTTCCAGCAATTTGGATTAATGCACCCAAATATGTATAGCGTTCTGTGATAAGGTGAATTATCCATGGGGGCATATACCTGTACTACCAACGGCAGGGAGAGACCACACAACCGGCACAGTGGCTGTGGAATTCCATCTACAGGCCAGTCCTAAAACAAGAAAAGCACCAGTCTTCACATGACTTCTGATCTGAAGATTTAAAAATAAAAAAAATAAAAAAAAAACACTAAGGATAGTTAATTACACCGTTTAACAATTACATTTGCCCCAAAGTAAAACTACGTGATTTGCATTTTTTGGGGCCGAAATCCGTTTTCTCAGCGATATATTCACTTTTATTGTATGTAGTGAACAACAAACATTCTTTTACGAAGGGAAAGTCCACAACTACGGCATTAGATCTGCTAATAATTTTCATCTACCCATTACTAATTTAACCAAATACCAAAATGGAGCTCATTTTGCAGGAATTAAAATTTTTAATCATCTTCCTACTCACATAAGGTGTGCAGCGAATGAAATACAAGTTTTTCCATCGGCCTTAAAGACGTCTCTTCTTTCTAACTCATTTTATTCCATTCAGGAATATTTTAATTCCAATAAATAATATATATTCCAGATTGTTATGTTTTAATGTTATAATTAATATTTTATTATGTAATCATTGTATTATGATTTTATTCTGTAATTTGGCGGCTGCAATTTAAGATACATTGTGTCATCACATGAAAACTATTTCCACATCTTTAGGTTGTACTTTGCAATGGACACACGGAAAATAAATGAACGGAAAATGGAACAAAATATCACCTACGCGTTTCGGGGAATTGGCACATTTAAAGTATAAAGCGTTTGCGGTCGGCTGGTTTATAGTCGCGGCCATGCAGACAAACCAAAACAAAACGTTTATTCATCCCTCAGTTTTATTGCAATTTCAACGGTTTAAGGAGGAAAAAACAGCATGTTGTACTGAACGTTTCAATAAGCAATGTCAGTTCGGTTGGCCTTATTCCTTTGTGAAGGCAGGTGGTCCGCGGTAGTAGGCGTCTCTGTCGTCTCGTGTCGCACGTTCTTTTCTGAGAATTTGTTTTCGCTTTGATCAATGAAATTGTGAACCAAAATGTTATAGTGTTAATGTACATATAGTTCATTTGAATATTAAAAAATATCATGGGTGCACTTTGTTGTATTCAGCACGTCTCACGCATTAATTCGCAGTACTTATTTTCGTATGTGGTAAATTTAACCCAAAATCGCAGACAGAATCCATTACCTAGGCACATGAATTATATTGTGGCTGTAAAGTTTGGGATCAAGACAACAGCTGGGCACCACATTCATATTGGAGTAAATTACGCGGCTGGCTCATTGGCACGCACCAATTAATGCCTTACGCAGACCCTATGGTGCGGAGAACAGACGGATCATCTTACCGATTGCTACTTTTGTTTAACAAAAACAGACGGCCATAATTGAAAATCTAATTTACCCCAATATTCCTTCAGCCCTAAGACCTGTTGAACATGACGATTCCCTACCAGTTCCTAAGCCACATCAATAATGGGGTCCTGCATTGAGAAGAACCAATCAGCACCTTTCCAAAAGACGAACCTGGACCTTCATGTTCCAGTGTGGATCCTGACTTCCCGGGACTAACTGTACCTCATCTTATATCGCAGGCTGAACTCAATTATCTAGTGAGAGACCTCAATCTTTTGAAAATTCAGGCGGAATTCTAGGCTCCCAGTCTACAGGGATGGAATTTGTTACAGCCAGGTGTTACAGAGTCACACAGAAACGCCAGCAATCATTGTCATTTTTTTCCAAGGACGGCGAATGATTCTACTACAATAATGAAGGACTTCTGCAAGGGCTGGGATGTACACATAACCCTGAAGAATGGACTTTTTGTACATTGGTCTAAATATAGTTTCAAGGCGGTAAAACAACATAATGGAAATATTAACCTATTAACCCTTCTATACCGTGTCCACATGAAGGACACCTACGAGAATTTGGTTTTGCTCTCGAAAACTATGAGTTACTCAAAATATGGACGGAAAATCTGTGGAGAAATTAAAGTCATAGGGTTACTCCTAGGAATGCAGTCTGGCTACACAAAGTTTTGCTGTGTTCTTTGCGAATGGGACAGCCGAGCAAAAGACAAACATTACAAAATTAAGCATTGGCCCATGCGAGAAAACTCAGTTCCAGGGGAAATCGACCGCTAGTTGACAAAGATAAGATTTTGTTACCGCCATTACACATTAAACTGGGGTTAATGAAAAACTTCATTAAAGCTATGAACAAACACGGTAGGGGTTTCGAGCATTTGAGAGAAAAATTTCCGAAACTCGGTGATGCTAAATTAAAAGAGTGCATTTTTGTTGAACCACAAGTTCGTGAAATCATTAATGGTCCATTTGTACACCTGTTGACGAAAAATGAGAAATCTGCATGAGTTAACGTTCACAGCGGGTTGTCTCAATTTCCTTGGAAACGTAAAAACTTCTATTCTTGAATTCCTAATGTGCATTTCGACATGAAAAAGTGATTTTAAACCATCGGACCGAGTTATACATTTGTAGATTCGAGTAAAGTTTTTTAAAATCGTTGAAAATGCCCCCCCCCCCCAAAAAAAACACGAACTGAATTCTAGAAAAACGTTAGGTGATAGCGTATTTTCGTTTTCGCTTTTGGATTCAGCGTGGCCAAATTATAAAAATTCGCCTACTTTAATCCAGGGGCAAAACAAAAAGTTTAAATTTATTCTTCAGTGTTACTTATTAAACACTGAAACACAAGGATGTGACTGATTCTTAATCACTGACTTAACACTTTTTCAAGTACTGAGGTAATGTAGTTCCAAATGACAGGATGACTGTTACTAATGAATTTTAAGCTCATGGTTCTATGCATCATAATTCAATATTAATAAAAATCCAACCAGATGCAACAGTATGCAGTCTGATTTATTTTACTGCAAAGTCACTCTACATGTTTCGGGTGTCCACCGCACCCATCATCAGGAGTACTAAAAACTGTTAACCGCAGCCTCCGGTACATATCATAATATCGCTACAGCTACTTATCTCCAACGTGGCCAGGTTGGAGGGAAGTAGCTGTAGCGATATTATATTATTCTGGGGAGGAGCAGGAGGACTTAGAATTCAAAAATGGGTGATAAGATCAATGGTAGGAGTAAGCACAAGAACATCTTGCAGACAGCTATTTAAAGAATTGAATATTCTCCCCTTGGATTTCACCTTATATAACAGAAGTTATATAAGAAAAGACCACCTGTTTGTAGATCTAAATTCAAACATCCATGCTCATAATACACGAAGAAAGATAGATATCCACATCCAGTCACACAATACTGATTTATATGCAAGTGTATATATAAGCGTAATAAATATGGGGACTAAATTATATAACAAATTCCTGGGCACATAAAAGAAATAGATAGTTACAAGACCTTTAAGAAGGAACTGAAATCACTTCTTCTTCTGCATTCCTTTTACTCAGTGGAAGAATTTGTAGCTCTGTAACTATGTAACTTCATTAGCTCTGTATCTAACTTAAGGTTTATTACACTATATATAAGCGGTTCTGAAATCATTTGTAGAATACTGTGTTCGTTGCTACTGTACTTATCTCACTTCTTGTATGGTGCTAGAAATTGACGAGTCCACAATCATACGTATGATATTTTGGACAAATAAACTAAACTAAACTAAACTATTCCAGTTAATCACTGTATTTCACAGTATGACCTGTACCAGAGGCTGCGGTTACAGTTTTTAGTACTCCTGATGATGGGTGCAGTGGACACCCGAAACATGCAGAGTGACTTTGCAGTAAAATGAATCAGACTGCATACTGTTGCATATGGTTGGATTTTTATTAATATTGTTACTAATGAGTTGGGAATGATGTAGAAGAATATGGTTGTGGCCTGTTTCTTAATGCAAGGGTGCACAAATCATGTGTGCCAGGTCACCTGTGCAAATAAATTTTGTACAATAGTGCCTGATAATTGTGGGTTCTCAGTATATAACTTTCTTCATGCCACCGATCTGGGGTCTAGAATTCATTGGTGGTTCCTAGATTTTTGGAAAATTTGTGCACCCCTGTCTTAACACACCACCTGCTTCTTGTCTGCTCGGCCTAATAAAAGCCCTAAAATTAACCTCACTCGCATACCTATTTCCAGGGTCAAATTTTAATCTGGGACACCCCGAATATGAAGCAAGATTGCTGCTTGTACATGTATCTTTTGAAACATGTCTCAAAAAGCCTGTAAACTGCTTATGAAATAAGGATGTGACAAAGATTACAACTTACTTATTTACTCCATGGAGCACAGTTCCTCTTGAGAAGCTAACTGCTTTTTCAGATAGTCAAGAAATTCCCCGCATTTTATGGAACCCGAATTTCATTACAGCATCCACAAGTGCCCGCCACCTGCCCCTATCTTGAGTCAGATCTATCCAGTCTATACCCCCACATCCCACTTCCTGAAAATCCACCTTAATATTATCCTCCCATCTATGCCTGGGTCTCCCAAGTGGTCTCTTTCCCTCAATATTCCCCACCAAACCCTGTATATGCCTCTACTACCTCCCATACATGCCACATGCCTCTCCCATCTCATTCTTCTCGACATGTTTACCTGAACAATATTGGGTGAGGAGTACAGACCATTAAACTCCTTATTTTTAGTTTTCTCCATTCCCCTATTGCCTCATCCCTCTTAGGCCCAATTTTTCTCCTCAACACCCTCTTCTCAAACACTCTCAGCCTACATTCCTCCCTCAATGTCAGTGATCAAGTTTCACACTCACACAAAACAACAGGCAAAATCATAGTTCTGTATATCTTAATTTTTAAATTTTTGTATAGCAAACTGGAAGACAAAAAGATTCTGCATCAAATGATAGAAAGCATTCCCTGACTTCAATCTGCTCTTAATTTTTTTTCTGAACAGAATCTTGATTTGTTAAGGTTGTTTCCAAACATTTGAACTCTTCCACTCTTTCAAAAGAAATATTATCAGTCTCTATATTATGACTTCGTTCTGAATTCTGACCTCAAGATATGACCATGTACTTAGTCTTATCATCATTTACTTCTAGTCCAGTCTGGTTACTAGCAACTACTCAAGCCTCTGTGTTTTCCATACAGTCTGTATGCTTCCTCCCAATATATGAATATAGTTATTAACACCGAGGTGCTTATAAGTCCTTACCCCGACCAGGAAGGAAACAAGCTCAGAAGCATGTCAGGGACGCGTGCGATTTCAACAACATCAAGACGTGAGATGTCAAGCTTTTTTTTCCTGCAAGGCAAGGCGACAAAGGAAATTCACGCCATTCTGACATAAACATTCGCTTGTTTCCTTCCTTGTCCAGCTAAGGACTTATCAGCACTCCTGTACATTAATTTAGTTAACAGTATCACAGTCAGCTCCCCTGAAACTTGGTACATCTAGCATACTCCAATGCCATCTCCTGTCTATCAATATGTGATCAATCTGGTCGTGAGTCTTCCCATCAGGAGAGGTCCAGATGTACTTATGAATGTTTTGGTGTGGGAACATCGTGCTCTTAACAACTAGATTTTTTTATGTGGCTGAGTTTACTATTCTAACACCATTATCATTACTATCCTGATGTAGACTCTAATACCAATTGTCGGTTTGAAAATATTCTCTCTCCCCACTTTTGTATTAAAATCTCCTATGAGAATTTTCATACAGTACTCAGGAAAATTATCAAAAACCTACTCTAATTCCTCATAAAAACTGTCTTGTGAATCATCATTTTTCTTCTCACCTGGTGCATGTACATTCAGAACAATGATATTACACCAGCAACCTCTTAGAACTATACATGATACCCTATCACTAACAGACTCTACTCTCTTAACTGATGATATTATTCTGT
>Ga0123352_10006493_pt1 | contig 17895 bp, 13 predicted proteins | sample TergutLab28metaG_FD_89700 | JGI IMG/M metagenome (GOLD analysis project Ga0123352, IMG submission 89700) | Labiotermes labralis P1 segment gut microbial communities from Petit-Saut dam, French Guiana - Lab288 P1 | ecosystem: Host-associated > Arthropoda: Insects > Digestive system > Gut ... | reverse complement strand
GTTTTTTTTTTTTTTGGGATATTATATTTTGTATATATGTAAAATTTTTTATTTTTAGGAGGAGAAAAAATTTTTTTAAAAAAAAAAAAATAATTTTTTTTGTGGGGTTTCGTGTGGTTTTTTTTTGGGGGGGGGGGGGGGGAGCTTTTAATTGACTACAGTGTGGTGTGTATGCTTTCTCCGTGAATTTATAATACGTAAGCTTATTGACTAGTCTTCAAAGTATCATATTTACCAGAATGCAAGATGGCTAATCTGAGATGATCTCCCAGATAAAACACATTTGCCAAGGGAAAATATATGTATGTATCCAAATCTAAGATGACACCCCAGAAATGAAACTTCTGCTAAGAAAAATATGTAGCTGTTAATTACATACAATTAATACACAAAACTTGTCAGATTCTATCTACCTTTACCAATCAGTGTCACTGAGTTCATCTTCACAGTCATTCCCACCCATTCACTGCCATTCCACAAATCATCATCAGTCTCATCTACTGTATTGGATATACAGCACTTCTGAAAAGCCTTTACACTCCTGGTGGGATGTGTTGCCATGTAATTATGATCTACATTGACTAAATAATGCATTTATATTTCTTGGTTTGTAAACCTATTTGAACCCATAAAGAAGTTTCACAGTTTTCTCCACGGATGGCTTTCGTGGTTTTAAGAATGTTAAATACATGTGTTCGGAGTTTTTGTGTTGTGTCTGTGGTCTGATCAGTCTCTTTTCATGGCTGTTGTGGTTTTCAATTTGTGGTTTGGTCCAAATTTTATTTTAGAGTCTTGTAGTTAATTCTTAATTTTTCAGTAGCCATTTTTCTGTTACTTCCTTGGACAAGATCTGTTCTCAGGTGCATAACGTAGTAAGTTGTGGTGCCAAATGATTGAGAATAATTGTATCTAAAGGGTCCTCTAGGTTAGCCATTTCTTTGCCTGAGAATGGAAATGGAGCCAGGAGGCAGCTACCAGAACATGTGGTTCCTTAAAGAATTATATGGTGGGTGAAGTCCCAAACAAGACCAGTTAACATTAGTCATGCTGTGTTCTCTCTTGTTTACACATGCTGATTTGGTGGTGAAGGCCTTGGTTTGGCTGCGCAGGTTGAGAGCAATCCGGTTTGGTGTGGTCCTGGTTTGGTGCTTCATATGCATGTTTTAGATGACCTTACATATTTAAGTACCCAATTTAAGGGAAAAACATCATCTTGTATTTGAGTAAGTATGGTATGTGGTGCTGTTCAGTAATGCAGACAGGGTTTTGTTTAAATTTGTTACTTGACAGTTTCTTATTTTACAGGTGAATGATACGTTTAAGTGCACCATACATAATATTACCACTGGATTTTATTGTTTGATGGTAAGTTGGTCTTATATGTGTTTGTGTGTGCGTGTGTGTGTATATGTTATAAATTGGTTATAATATATGGTAACAGTGATTTTACCTTATTGTGTGCTGATAAGTTGTACATTGGTTGTGCCTTTTATTTTATGCTGGTAAGTCAGTTATAATGCATAGTAACCGTGATTGTGCCTTATTGTTTGCTGGTAAGTTGTTTATACTCATGTTACCTCATGTAGTGTTATTGCAGAAAGTCCATGTCTTTGTTCACAGGTGGAAATTGTTGATGATCGATGTGAAGAGCATACAGTTTGGAATAACAATTCTCCTTGTACATACAACAGCAGGATCAGTAAGTCTAGTATTTGTATAGGATCTTGAAGTGTGGGGTGTCAGGCGTGTGAATGGCAAGTACAAAAATCCTTCAAAAGAAAGCAAGTAGTGTGCATGATTCTATGCAGTAGCCATTGAATGACATAGTATTATACGGGTAGATTGTATAGTTCAACTTCGACTCTCTTGCTTACCTTGTACTTCAAAAGTAAGTTTGTTCCCATTCACTTCTACTTGCCTTGAACTTGAAAGCATTGAAAAAGGAAACGTGAGAGAGGCAGTGTAGATGTAATGTAAAATTTTGATACATTTGTTTAATTATTTCTATGGAAATGCAACAGTTCATTCTCTTTGGTATGGTTGTTGTGGTACAGAATACATGTTTCGTGTTGCTTATACTTCCGTGGCTATCGTAATAGACCAGTATCTTTTGGTTTGAAGAGATCAGTTGTTTGGAGATTTTTTGCTGCTAGCAACAGTATAATTGTACTTAGGTCTTGGACTGTCTGATGCTTTCATTAGAAAGAACACTCCCTGTTTTTTCTTTCAGTTGGAAGCATGTGGTTTTCTCTAAGGTACAGAGCTGGTATTTATATACACGATAAGCTTTGTCAGCAGTGTAATCAGTACTGAGATTGTTGAAATGGAAATGTAACAGTACATTCCATTTGCATTGTTGTGGTAAATTTTGTTCTCACCAGTGTATGATGATTATGTACTAGGTCTTGCCATAAGTTCTGTTACGAGTACTATGTGACCTAGAAGGAAAATTAAACAAATCCACTTTTCGAGCCAAAGAATTTATTTGCAATAGTTTTAGGTTTTCATTTACAATAATGTCACTCAAAATAGCTGCCCTATGCCTCGACGCAAGCCTTGAGACCCTCTGGCCACTCTGCTGTCACCGCACGCTCTGTCTCAGGGGGATCTGTGTCGCTGCCTTCACAAGGGATCTCCTCAGGCTCTCCAGGCTGTTGTGATGCTCTCGGTATGCCATGTTCTCCAAAACAGCCCACAGTTTATTGTCCAGGGGTTTGAGGTCTGCACTTCCCGAAAGCCAATTCTTAGCGCCGATGAGGCCAGGAGGTTCCTCCACAGCCACTCCTGAGTTGTCTTGGCCTTTTGGGCAGGTCCTGTTGGAAGACCCATTCCTGACCACTGAAGAAGGTCATGTTAAGATGTTTCACAACTCCTTGTAGCACGTCCTCTTGATACACCTGGACACCAGTTTCACCCCTTGCAAAAATGAAGATGTTGTAACAGAACTTACGGCAAGACCTATTGTTGGTGGCAACAATAAAACATTAGCTTTCATGTAAAGTGCCAGATATTTTTGTCAGATTTTAAGCAAATTAGTATCAAATCAAGAAGAATGAGAGGCATGGGACATGTAGCATGTATGGGGGAGAGGAGAGTTGCCTACAAAGTTTTGGTGGGGGATCATGAGGCAGGAAGGCTACTTGGAGGACTTAAGCACAGATTGGAGAATGATATTAAAATGGCTCTTAAATAGGAGGGGATGGCTTGAACTGGATTGATCTGGCTGAGGACAGGGACAGGCTGTTGTGAGCATTGTAATGAACATTTGCATTCCATAAAATGTGGGGAATTTTGTGAATAGCTGAGGAACTGTTAGCTTCTGAGTGAGGACTCTGCCAATGGAGATAGCTAACTGTGCAAGTGGAAGTGGTCATTGAATATGATTTATTTACATTATGTCTGCTCCACCCTGTGTAATAACTTCAGAATATGGAAGTACAATATGGAAATTATGTCGCACTGTTTTTGAGGTTTTGATTTCCAAGTATAGTTGAGATTATATGTAAGGGAGTAAATCATACCATAACAGAGATACTCATTCATATACAGCATTGGAGAATTTAAATTTTGACCATTTTTATATGGTACTGTTAAAGGGTAATAACTATCCAAGTTCACAACTCTAATTTAGTTGTCCCTTCAAAATTACAAAAAAAGTCTTTTGTGTTTTTTCCTTTCTTTTATTGATGTAGTAAACAAACGAGTCTAAAATATGTGCAAAAAGTAAACAAAATTCACATTTTGTTGCTAAAACAGATTTCATTCAAAAGCCTTTTTTTTTTAATGGGGCATCAGTTTTAAATACTAGTTTTGCTTTGATATTTTGAATGCATTGTTTACAAATTTCATGTCCATACGCATTTAGATTATCAGAAATTTCATAATCCCATAGCACATATAACATTTATTGCAGTGTTTCTGAAACATATCACCAATTAAAGAAATTTATCTATTTGTAAAAAAAAATTCATTTACTTACACAATAAGTAAACTTCCAAGTAGCCATTACAGAAATGTATCCATGGATTCCCTGGGAACTGTTGGTTGGGACCAACTGATTTATTATTTAATTATGTTTATTAGAAAGGTTTATTGTAACACCATTTGCATCACTGAACTTTCATAAATAAGCAACACACTTTAACAGCAAAAAAAAAAAATGGAAAACCAAAAGTGAAAGATACTACATTTATAACAAACACATCAGTCACAACCAGTATAAATAGCAAATTTTAAAAGGAAAAGCTGTACATAATTTAATAGAGAAATGAGATTGTAAGGCAAAGTAGAACATAATTATATACTAGAAACATTGCTTGTAGGGAATTGAGATCTAATTCCAAATTTTACATTTTTTTTTTAATTTGTACCATTGCAGAATTCTTTCCTTTTTTCTGTTTTCCCGGATTTAGCCTGATGATGACCAGTTGAAACACTTTGCTAGAGTAATGTGACAAGTTGTTTATTAATGAAGGGTTGTGTTTGATGGCATGCAAGTACTATGAAGTAATACAGATAGCACAGTGGGATGACAGGCATCAAAATTATCCAACTTGATGAGATGTGGGACCAAAAAAGGGCTCTTATTTATTAAGTAGTTTAAACAAACCTTGCTGCTAAAACTGTGTTTTTTTTGTGGTCGGTAAGTAAATATTTATGTTTACTGTTTCAGTTAAAGTAGAGCCAGCTTTACCACAAGATGTTGGAACGTTACCACCAGAACGATCACCAGCTGCCTCTGATGCCATACTAGTGGTTGTAGTGTTAGCTGTTGTAATAGTGTTCCTTTGTGCACTTGTATTGATCTGCAGGAGGAGGAGAAGGCCAATTGTAGGTTCTGGTGCGTGCTCTTGTTTGAAGTATAATTTTGTAGAAGTAGCAAATTTATATTATTTTAAGGCAGAGGAGAAGCATAGTGATGATCTGGTGAAGATCGGTTCAGAGAATTGAGTTGTAAGGTAAGATACAATTATTTAACACGTTACACTAGTAAGAAACATTTTTCTTAAATTCTCCATTTATAAACCATTGTTCTTTGCCAGTTACATACTGACTACAAATACCATATTAATGTCATATAAGAAACAGATCTAGGAATTCTGGATTTTTAGTGATACTTATGGGCTGAATGAGTGAGGAATAGTGTTTGATTCCTGGCTGGGGTAAGGTATATTTTCTCCTCACCAAAACCTTAAAACTGGCTCTGTAGTCCATATGGCCTCCTAGTCATTGGATGCTGGGGGGTTCTTTCCCTAGGGTAAAGTGACCAGAATGTGAGGATGAACCCTGACCTCCATCTAATGATGAGGGTAAGAATGGATGAACCTATGCCTCCACTCCCACATTTGACTGTGGTGTGAACAGAGGGACAGCAATATCTTTATGGTTTACTTTCATTTACCATGTTAAATATCAGTTATTTCTTTTTAGTTGAAATCCCAAAAGTTGAGTAGGTCGGTGAAATACCTGTTTGCTAAATATGACAACATCCATTTTAGCCTTATTCCTTCATTTCACTTGCTGAGAAATCCAGCTTTTCCTCTCTACCACCACTGTAAGTTAGCCATCTGTCTAATGCCATGGGTGTGGTGGCTCTCATGACACTGTGCTGTAATCACTTTACAGTACCTTAGCTGTATCATAGTAGATTTCAGATTCTTTGTATGAACAGTTGTGTCAGCTTCCATTTACATTAACACAGCTGATATAAGTTAGGTCAGGAAGGAATTTGCCTTTTATACACCCATTTGTACTGACATTACTTCCCATGTTGGAATTACAGCCCATAGAAGTACTGGTAGTCCGATGTAGTGGGTGTGGGTCACATTGAATATCTGTCATTTTACCCTGTGGTTCAAGAAACATTGCCTGGTTTCCAGATTTTGCAGTTGTTATGACAGTTCCTTGCGTTACACAGAAGTGTTACAGGATCTGCTGTATATGTACACTGATAATAGAATACTGGGAATGCTTTAACATAGATAGACACAAGAAGAACATCAAATATGTTGTGTTCCCCACTGTGGATCTCTACAGGCTGTTACTTTAACTCTGTAACCATTAGCTGGCTTTGCTTGAATATTACCCACGTTGTAGTGTGTTGTGTATATGTCACTGTGGTAGTAGCCTGTGGATGATGTTTATCTTAATGTTGTATTTTTATGATAAAGTAATTTTTTGTGATTTATTGCATTAAATATTTTAATGCTAACCTTTTTCTGTACTCAAAACATGTATGTTGGCAAGAAGCTCTGAGAAGGGTTTCTCTTTTGGAATAGATATGTTATTGTGTCCTGTAATTAGATATTTAGTAGTAGGTACACTTGTGATGTGTGATCTTGAATGAGCGATGTCATGTGTTGAAGTTCTGCCTATATTTTGGCATACATGGCAGTTGCAGTGAGTGCAAACACAACTTCGTGAAACCATGGAAGCTGGAATGACAAGTTACATAGAGGTTGCAAAACTGAAAACAAAAATACGCGTTTCTTACTGAGGTACTATGATGGTATGTTTGAGTGTGTCCTCTTCATTTAGGTTGCAGGTAGTAAGTACATCTGTACAAGATAAAATGAACAGGGATATTTTACTGTGTGACCAGTTTTTTAAATTGCCTCGTGTTGGTAGGACTAGGTTATTGGACAGTGAATTCAACATGTGTTGAATTTAATAACTGTCCAACAAGATGCGACTTATTCAGTTTATTACTTTTCTGTAGGTAGCTCTACATGTTTCGGGTGTTGATACCCATCTTCAGGAGCTCGTACAACACCCGAAACATGTAGAATTGGGTACAGAAAAGTAATAAACTGAATAAGTCGCATTTTGTTGGACAGTTATTAAATTTGATTCACGATGCACGGACCCATGTATATGTTAAGCTCAAAGATCGAAAACGCTCATTGAGTGGAAAAAACGACCACAACGTGTTGTGGCATTAGTGAAACAGCCACAATGCAAAATTTCGTGTTGTGGCTGTTTTTAAACAACCGCAATGCGTTGTGGCATGTGAAGATATGCCATGATGCGAAAGTTGTGTTGTGGCTGTTAAAGGAAATGGCCCCAACGAGTTCAGACTTCATGAAAATACCACATACTGTCGAGGACGTGGCCTGTCATCTAATGGAAATCTTTTGTATGTTTGGTGCCGCATTCATACTGCAGAGCGACAATGGCCACGAATTTGTGAACAAAATAATACAAAACTTGGCTGATATGTGGCCAGGAATGAAGCTCGTGCGTGGAAAGCCAAGACATTCTCAAGGTCAAGGATCAGTTGAAAGATCCAGCCAAGATGTTTGAGACATGCTGGTTGCTTGGATGTCCGACAACAACACTAAAACCTGGTCTCAAGGACTACGGTTTGTCCAAAGCAAGAAAACTGAGCTCTGCATTCAGGCATCAAGACAAGCCCTTATGAGGCTGTGTTTGGAACGGCGCAGAGGATCAGACTTGGGGATTCTCCGCTCACTGAAGACATGTACCGTTCAACAGAAACTGAAGAAGAACTGGAACAGCTCTTTAAAGCAGGAATGAGGTTGAAACAAGGAAGACAAAGAAAAGGCCAACCACCAGGATAGAAAAGATGAAGATGAAAATCAAACCAATGACACTTCAGAAGAATCAGTAGAGAAGAAATACAACAAAAATTTTACTGTGTGATTGTGAGAAGGAGTCATCAGGCGCTCACAAGTGTTCAGTGTGTGACCAGTTTGTTCATGCTATTTGTGGAAGTTACAGTGAAGACAGTGAGGGTTTTGGACTGAAAGTCACTTGCATCCTCTGTGCAAGGAAGAATCGAATCAGCATTGAGTGAGAAGGTGCAAAATCTGGTCAGGAACAACAAGCTCAAAAAATGGTTTCTCTCTCCAACTCAAGACTTCCAGCAGTTGATATTGGGACAGACATTGTGGTCGGGGTACCTGACCTTCATCAAGGACGTCTAGCCCCCAGAAATGTCCTAGCACTCATCATTGATGTCAACTCTTCTGGACTTTATCTGTTGGGCACAAGCTAAGGCCTACTTGAGCAGCTGTATGCTCACAGTGAATTCACAACTGCCGACAACAACTTCATCGAGGCACATGGTGTGCCCTCAAGTTCACTATCTCTTCGATCAGCCTCAATGACAATGTCTGGAAGTAAGCAGGGATCTGTAAGCTGCCATTGTAAGAGGTACTGCATCGATAAAAAGTGCAAATGTCGTTAGAAAAATATGAAGTGTAAGTGTCATTCTAACAGCTCCCGTGAAATTAAATGAGCTTCACCATTGTTCTTCATTAGGCCTATGTTACATGTATTTTTTTATCAATAAATTACTAAACTTACATAAACAGTTAAGTCCTGTGCTTCCTCTGGAGATTCTGAGTTGGGTAGGGTGTCCTCAGGATGGATAACCAGTCCCTCGAGTAAGTTTGGTGGTAGCTAACCTCAGGGCCTCCAAACATGCCTGTTTTCTGTAGGGGTGTGCTCCCTTAGCTACAAAACTGAATACCTTTGAAATCATACCACTACAGACCACAAAGAAGGAGAACAATTGGAAGACCGAAGAAGCATTGGTGCGCGCAGCTGTAACTCTGGAGACGGAATGGATCAAAGGGTCCAATCCTTGATGTTTATGATGATGATGATGATGATAAACTTCATTTAAAAGACATTTCGAGTTGTGGCTGTTTTTCTCATGCCACAGCGTATTATGGTTGTTTAAAAACAGCCACAACGTGAAATTGCGTGTTGTGGCTGTTCCTCTAATTCCACAGTGCATTGTGGTCTTTTTTCCTGCTCAGTGAGTGTTTTCGATCTTTGAGCGTAACATGTATAAAATTCAACATGTGTTCTTTGGTCTTAAATACTGAGCACATTGTAATGTTATTGTAATGTGATGTATTTATGCACAATTATTATATGATACACTTTTTAAATGTTACATAAATTAAGCTCATAGTAAAAGCCCTTTTATTAACTTGTGTACAGAACTGTTCCAAAATAATTACCAACAAGATGACACTTATGGACTATCCTTTATTTCACGGTTGGTCGTCCTTCACTCTACATGTTTTGAGCTTCAGGGATCTCATCATCAGGAGTTCACTTTTTTTCTGTAGAGGCAGTCTCTGCCATACTGTGTAATCTTTTGCTGTATTCACCTGTTCTCCTGCGTGTTCTGTTCCTGATGTAGGAGAACGGGTGAATACAGCAAAAGATTACACAGTATGCCAGAGACTGCCTGTACAGAAAAAAAGTGAACTTTATCAATAATTGAAAGTTAAGTTAGCCCGGAGGTCATACGTGCAACATTGTAGGTCAGACGTGCAGTGTTGGTAATAATGCTAGATGCAGTATGTGTTAATAGGCATATGCATGGTTTAGTAGGAGTGGTCTCAGTGCCTCAACACAAAGCATAACCTATATTATTATGCTCCAAGACCACTACACGCATGCTAGTATAGCCTAAGCTGTAAGTCCAACCACAACCTGATGATGGCCCACATATAGGGCCGAAACATGTCGTCGTAAACTCCTGTATATTTAAAAACAAATATAGTTGTGTTCGACTGTAAGTGTTAACATACCTAACTCCTACTATTGTACAAAACACAACGGGGATGACGCACATTAGAAATATGTATGGTTTGTACATTGGTGTATGCAACCTGAATTAGTATATGGGCATAGCTCATGTGTGGTGTGTTAAATTTTGTTTTCAATGTTTTATTATGTATGTGTTATTGTAGTTTGTACTAGTTGTGTTAATCTGTGCAGTCAGTTATTATTTCTATGCCAGTTCTTACTTCATCTTTACAGTTATCATGATTTAATTATTTTATTAACTAACATGTTTCTGTAGTTAAATGTTTTGTGTATAGGACATTTTATAACCAGGCATAAAAATGTAAACTGCGAATTTGTGAAAACTTCAGGAGGTAGAATGGTTCACAACATTGATTGATTATGCAGATACCATTGTTTTAACAAGAAATATGCATATATTACTGAGTAGTAACTGTTGGGTTTCTGTACTTGTTAATCATAAGTGCTGTTGATATTAATGGAACAGTGCTTCAGAATACTTTTCTGCAGGTATAAATTTTAAGCTCCAACATTCCTTCTGTTCATGTTGGTGTTGGTACTATATTTTAATGATAAGATTGTTAGCTGTAATGATGGTATGTCAGCTGCATGGAATATTTAATGTTAAGTTAGCTGTGAAGATGGTGATAATGGGTGGGTAGAGAGGGATTTTTGAACACATAGTGTTGCCAGTGTGAAGGTACATCTGAGCAACATGCCATTGAGACTGAGGTGAACCAGTAAAGATTTTGTTTAGGAGAGGAGCTAAGATCAGAAGTGTTTGATTCATTATTGCTGATTTAACCTGTTTAGTGATCAGTATTGCCTCTTTGGTGTTCCATGTTTACATTTATTATTGTGAGGTGAAAGGATAAGAATGAAGAACATCAAACTGACTTAACAGAATGATGTCTGTACTACTGTTTCGTAAATGATTCTGGTTGGCAGAAAAAAAGAGAGCAATTGAAGGAAGAAGAAGTAATGTATAGTTGATGCAGGAAGTTCAAAGAACACATACTCAGCTGTCTCTAGTGCCGAGAATGGCTTTAATTGAAAGTCCTTTGGTCATTCTGCACTGTTTTGGTTAGATATGGAAGGTTGTGATGTAACATTTGCTTTGAGAGCTGCTTGGAAGCAAACTTGGAATTGCAGAGCCATCAAAACAAACAGAGAATGGTCAGTATGTGCAGTGATACTGGAATTTCTCAGACATCCACTGCACTTCCAGCCATACCTTATATGCAACCATGGCTGTTGTAAGCTTAATAATGACTCTTTTGTGATAGGAGGCTGCTCTATTGGTTGATAGTGGTCTTGTGTGTTGTGCAGCCAGGAAATGTCAGCCACCATTTTAAGCGTGTTAAGCTTCCTTCACATCCACAAGATATCAGCAGCAGTCACGTCATTGAAGAGTATGACTCCGCTACAGGATACATATATTGATACTTCTCTGTTTTGAGAGGTAATAAATGTTGTTTCATAACTTAACCACACAGCTTGACACTTAGAGGGCTAACTAGTATCTTATTGACAGCTCTGTCATTTGTATTTTTGATGAAGGCCACAGGAAGGAAAAGTAGTTGAGATTATGAAGTAAGTGTATGTGACATTAGTTTAAGCAGGCTGATCTAAAGTATTTTTTTTACAGTAACATATTTTCCCCTTCTTCCTCTTCCCCCAAGAATATGCTAAGAGAATGATATTAATACTATGGTTGAGAGTTTCAGCATACATCCTGATATTGTACTCATTTTGTGTTGCAACTCAGCATAAATTTTACTTTACTTCATTGTAGGTTGACTTTATGTCCTGATATGTTAATGTATTGTGTAGTGCATTATGTTGAAATCAAAATATGATGGAACTGTAATACATTATGAGTAGTAAAACATAGAAATCAAATTAAAACAGTTTCTCTTGTTGTGACTGGCATATTCATAGAATTGTATGTAGACAGCAGTTACGGTCATTGCACTGCAAGGATATCCAATGGAACATTTCGATCAGATGGTGCAAGCTATGCTGCTGAAGATTCAAGTCATCTGGGCTGTTACACCATGTTGACCAGCAAATAGTTAACCATTGTTTCAAAGAAGTGTAGTGCCTTCGTCTTCAGGGCCAAGCAGTCCAAGACTGGGATGCTCTTGATGACGTCACTGTGGTTCACTGTTGTCTTTGGAACTTCAGGAACTGACTATCAGCCAGCAGGACGTAACACATGAGAACACTTGAGTGTTTACTTCGTACATTGTTTTTCCCCCCCTCTTCTATTTGCAAGGTAATGGCAGAGGTAGAGCTGCCTTCCTTTAAGAAGATTTGTATTGCATAATTAGCATTTGGACTGTCAAAGGCACTTAAAGTTTTTTCTGGGGGAGAGGCAGTTTTCTATACATTGCTTTTATTTCTGGACTTTGTCTGTTTGGATTTAGATGGTCAGATATGGAATTGTGTCAGGGATAGGGCTTCCCCCCCTCCTCCTCCTCCCCATCTTTGAAAGAAGAGATGGTGTGAAGACAAGATAATCAGTTGAAGACTTGTATTGCCCTTGCATTATACTCAGGAGCAATGCCCTTTAACAGTACCAGATGACTTTTACCACACAGTTGTGTTGTGAACTGAAGGTTATTTTGCATGGAACACTCACAGGAACAGAGAGCAACTGTACAGCAGCAGTGTGCACAGGGAAGTATTACAGTAATTCCATGCCAAAAGCTGTCCTATTGAAAGCTGATTTACTATTGTTTCTCAAATGCAAGCAGTCTAGTCTAGGTTAATAAATGCTGTTGATATCCTGGTTTATTTATTATGTAATTACCTTTGTGTACCGGCATTTGAATCAAGCCATCTTGTGTACACCACACATAGGTAAGCAAGTCTGTTCACACCATTCTGTATATAACACATACTGTAATGACCCTGTTGAAAGGTGATTTCCCAGAACACAGCACAAGTGGTCAGTGTGGTGTTACTCCAGTGATATTCATGAATTGAAAATAAACTGTGAGGAGGATTTTTCATTCCACTTAAATCTACTGATATCACAGAATTGGTTCTGTGTTTGTAATTCAGCATTCCTTATGCATCGTGATCCTCATTTGTATCTTGTAAGGATGAATTACCCTCATAGAATAATACCAGTAGTGATTCTGTTGTATTTTAAGTGTGTCTAACCATCACAGAAAGACCTGTGTGAGAATGAAAGTGGTACTCTTTTGATGACTGCCATAGTGAGAATTGTGCAGTATTGAAACAAGATTTCAGATTCAGTAACCTTCTCGTATAAGAAGTTTATGAAAACTACTAACACATTTTTGGATCATGTCGATGCACTGGCTGTTGAGTGTTACAGTGATGACTCATGTATATACAGAGTGTTGCAGGAGGAGTTTGCTGGACTTTGGGAGTGCATTCCCTGCGTTAATTTAAATTTATATAATCAAACATACCTATATCTGAAGTTCAGCAATTGTGGAGAACCAGTCTACACAACAAAACCAACAAATGTGTGTATGTGAATACTGACAGTTACTGTCATAACATTAAAATGATGCAAGTTGAACACACTGACCATTTGTACTTGAGATGTTTAACACCGTACCTGTACTGATATCTTGTTATAGGATGGGTACCTTTAATATCCCATATTTGCCTGTTTTTGCTTCACAATTTTAGTAATACTGTGTTAATTCCATCTGAATTACCAAATTGTCATTTTTATTGCACTTTTAAACTGGAATGAAAACTACAACATAGTTCTCACAGGATAAACTTAAGGTGGTTGGACAGATTTGATGATCAGCCTTGTGAGGATTTGAACTGAATCTTGTGTAATATGAAGTGGGAATGTTGATAATTACACCAGAACTTGGGTATTGCTGTAGTAAGAGCTGTTGATGGTCACTCTCTGGAGTTCTGACAGACAACTTCCTTTTCAGCACAGTGATAAGTCATTATGATTACTCCCAGCATCAGATTGGCCAGCCTCATATGTAGTATTTGGCACGCTGGTTGAATAAGCCCCAAAGTGGGGTGTTTGGTAGTGGCTAGGATGATTACTAATAATGATGAATACATACAACTTTCTTACCCATGTGGCAACTTCTGTCAGAACAGGAATTCAAATATCTCACTGCTCAGTATGAGTATGTTACCACTTTCAAGATTCTTGCAGAAGTTGCAGCACCTGAATAAAAGAGATGTAACTAGTTCTTCAGTCTCAGTTGGCTGTGTCCTTGGCATGTGTGTTAAGTCCTGTGTGCAAAGAAGTGTTCACAAAATCCATTTGGCATTGAGGTTGATATAGGTATACAACATACTAATTTCTGTAACCTTTCATCTTGCTTATCATCATCTGTCACATTAGGTGTTTAAAGTTTCAATATTATGTGCAGTGTACAGACAATGCTGTTGTATGTTTTAGCTAATGTATAAGTAACATTCCATTTACTGATGCAGTAAAAAATTGTGGGGTGTATTTTTTACTCCACCCCTGTTGTCTGAAGAAGGGAGAAACTATAATTGCTACCAGAGAGCATAAATAATGTAATGTAAGGCTAGCTCACTGGAAATGTTCCTGGGGCATAGAGATAGTATGTTTGTATTTTATCATTCATGCTTTCCAGTTTATTAAGTTACCGTGTTTAATCCATAGGTTGACAGTTGGTCTACTAAGGGACCCAGCAGATTAGGGTTTCTATCATTCTATATAAACATGTTGACAGAAGGAGAACAAAACTTCTGAAATGTAGCAATTTTAAAAAGTAATGATAATTGATAAGAGTAAAAAATGAAATTCTTAATCAACGTGTTACACCACTGTCAAAAAACTTTCAGCATTATTTGGTGTATATAGTTTAATAATTGGATATTTTGTGGTACAGATCTGTTTTAATATTGAGGTAGTATTTGGCCAATTGTCTGCTTGCACTTCACAAACTAACTTGCACACTGTCGATGGCATAGTAACAAAATATTTTGTAAGGTATGATACTATTTGTGACTTGGGATTTGAGGTTACGGTCTTAGGGGTTGTGATACTGTATGGTTTGGCACCTCTCTATGAAACTACATGTTATCACATCTAATATGACTGTAATTATAATATTTATGGATAATTATTAATATTAACATGTGATGGTGATTCAGAGTTTGGTGTATTAATTAATACTGCAATCATTGTAGTTGAGATAGTTTAATTTTGGGCAGGTAAGTGGGTTGTCAGTACCTTTTCCAGTGTGAGCCATTGGAACTGCCCAACCCAAACCCAGTGAATATTGGAGCTCTTTCTTTGGGGATAAAATCTGTTAAGAATGGAAACTGATGACTCACATTCTTCTATAGCTGAAGTTAGGAATGCATAGAACTGTACATCTGTTTGTATGGCATAATTTTGAAAGACACTGAACTTGTTTTCTATACTCTTTGTTATTGGAACTGTGGGGAACCTTAGCGATGAGGCATAATGCAGTGCTATAATATAGAAGTTCATAGTACCCTTCATATTCACCTTAAACATAGGTTTCTTACATGTTAATTTGCCATTTGGACTTCTCACTATCTTCGCTACCCATTTCAAGCATGAATTTTGACCAAATAATTAAAAATTTAGTTCTTGCTAAACAAAGCACGATCTCCATTACAGAGACCAATTTCATAATGCTGTTTAGTGAAGTAAACACTGTTTCTTTCTGAGAATCATACAAAAGCCACAAGTTTACTGTGTGGCTCAACTACAGACTTTTGTAATGTTAAAGCAGGTTGTGCATACAGTAAGCTCCATGTTTTAACTGGTTAACCTCTATCAGAACGCACTTTATTTTGTCCGTCTCATTTAAGCCGTACATATCACAGCATTCTTAACGATATCAGGTACATGTGGAATTACTAAGGGAGACAGTTCTCTTGTGTTGCTATTTTGGTTTTATCAAATATTAACACCAATAAGGCAGAGTCACTGACTGTTACTAGTCATGTTACACAGTGTTGGAGTGTTTGTGGTTTTGAATACAATTGGCACTGTTTCTTACTGTCAGGAAGCCACAGTGCTGTTGTCTGGTAGATGTATTGTGGTTGCATTATCATTGCTTTCATCATGAGGAAATTTGAACATGCTGGAAATACTTCAAGTAGGGTTATGTGAATAACTGGAAATGTTAACTGTTTTAGCATGATGCAATAATGGATTTACTGGAATTTGCTTGGAAGCTTTCACAAAAATGTGAAGTTTTTCCTGCATTGCTGAAAAACCTGCCTGTATGACAGCATATCAGTGGTATTAACTGACCCACGAAGGAAGAAGTGTGTGTAGTCAGTTCTCTGCTGCTTCTCTTATCACCTTTTGCATCCTTTCCTTTTGAAGAATACACAGCTTACTGAATTAAAACAGTCCTGTATACAGCTTGTGTTCAACTGGCACACATTTCAGACTTGAGATGAAGAAATAGCTAGTCTGACTTCTTTGTTTTGTTTACTTTTCCATCATTCTTTAACATGAGTGTTGGTAACGTAACATAAAATAAGTTCAGCCACTTGCGTTTACATATTTCCAGGTTATCATGTGATATGTCTGTCTTTGCAGTTGGTAGCAGTTGAAACCAGAACAGTGTTACTGAGACAAACTGATGTTGTGAAACAATTCTTCCACTATTGAAAATTATATTGTGTAGTCTTAGGAATTTTGTTTTACAAGCCACTTTTTTTCCATAGAACTTTTAAAAGTATATGAGTCATTTCCTACAACACAAACACTTTTTCTTTTTGGATGTGTGTATTAATGTCTTGTTGTTATATAAGAATTAAGACTGCAGTAGAACTTACAGCTGGACAGAATTCAATCCATACATCTGGCCTGTCCATCTTTCTGCCTCTTTTATCATTTGTTGTTGCATAACACCTGTACTTTCTCGTTCACTGGATAACTTGTAAGTGACTGAGCTCATAAATGGAATCTGGACTTTTGAGTCACTAAATAATCAGTATAGGTGAAGTTTGTGCATTAACTAGAAACTTGAATTGTGGTACCTGGTTTATACGTTTTTGTAAACTCCATTTAAGTACCTGATGTAAAGGGGGAGGGATGTACAAATTTTTTGTATAAGAATAATGGATAGTGATGTTGGTAACTGGATTATCAGACAACTGCTGTTCTTGTATTACACTAAACCCATGGCTGGTAATCAGGAACTCACCTCTGTTTGCTGATAACATGGTATATGAATGTGGGTAGTTTTAATTTCTGTGTATGGAAACCGCTGTGTTCTCTGTTGCAGGTGGAAGCTGTTCTGTGAAGAAAATGGCCCTACCATATAGACCGCAGATCCTTCTGCTCTATCCTCGTGACTGTGAACCGTTCATGAATATGATGACCACTTTTAGACAGGTGCTAAAAGAAGTAATAGCATGTGAGGTGAGAGCATATGTAATTTATTCTGAGGTGTGATATTATCTCCTATGCATAGTTCATGGATGCAGAATTTTCAGGGAGATAAACAGCTAGAATACGTAGTTAACAAAAAACATGTCGCAATTACCAGTTATTGACAGTAGTGCAGTGTTTCTGTTGAAAAGTTGGTAGTTGCTCAGTTGGTCAAGAAATACACCAGTTTGTATGCAATCTGAAGGTTTATGACAGTGGGCACATAAGCCCTCCTTGGACCATATACTGAGTCAGCTGAATCCAGCTCACATCTTGCATTTGATTTATACTTTTTTATTTTATTATTATTTATTAGATTCAGATTAATATTTTTCTTGTCTTGATGTGCATATACTGTGTTTGTCAATTTCTGCAGTTAAACATTTCTTTAACTGTGTGGGAACATGTTGTCATACCATGCAGGAAATGTAGAAATAGTTGTAAAAAAGGTAAAGGTAAAGCGATCCCATTACAGGCCCGGTGTGGCCCAGAGGGTGGGTACAGGTATAGCTCAACTCTTCCATGACCGTGGTGCTAGAAAGGGGTGAGAGGTCAGCAGCATGCCCCAGCCATACTTTACCCATGGGAAACACCCGGTACCCATTTTACAGGAGGCTGGGTGGGCCCCAGGGCCGGTCTGGACAGGTGGAAAATCTCGTCCCTGCTGGGATTCGATCCTGGACCATCCAACCCATAGTCAGTTGCTATACCAACTGAGCTACCCGGCCCACAGAAATAGTTGTAGTAATAATAATTACTGAATTACTGAAGCTGTGTGCAAGCTGATTGACCGCCTCTATGGTCTAGTGGTCAGAGTTTCTGGCTACAGATACAGAGGTCCCGGGTTCGATCCCCGGCGCTACCAGATTTTCTGAGTAGTAGTGGGTCTGGAATGGGGTCCACTCAGCCTC
>Ga0123352_10006492_pt1 | contig 17896 bp, 12 predicted proteins | sample TergutLab28metaG_FD_89700 | JGI IMG/M metagenome (GOLD analysis project Ga0123352, IMG submission 89700) | Labiotermes labralis P1 segment gut microbial communities from Petit-Saut dam, French Guiana - Lab288 P1 | ecosystem: Host-associated > Arthropoda: Insects > Digestive system > Gut ... | reverse complement strand
TTATAATCATTAACAACTCAAAATGACTAGCTTTTAAATTTGACTTGTTCAACAGCCTGGAAAGAACTTGTCCTTTTGCCCCCCCCCCCCCAATAAAAAAAGGTCCAACTGTGAATACACATAATGAACAAAAGTGACAGCCCCAACAAAACAACTAAATGCAACTCTGTCATTTACCTCCCAATAATGGAAGGAGAAACAGGCTAAAAGGAAAAATTAAACATCAGTCTACAGTTTTGTAATGAGACATTTAGGAAAGAGTCATTTGAGCCCTGATTGTTGGCCAGTCAAAATCTCTTCATTGACTCAATGATCCAAATATAAGATGCATTTTAAATTTTCTTACTTCCTCAAATATAGGCAATTACATTAGACTGTGATTCTAAGCTTGTAACTGATAAATGATCTTAAAACCAGTATGTCTCATGCAATCTATATCAATAATTTTAAGGCAGCAACTATGTTATTTGAGCTATTTTAAGCCACCACAGACTTATAGAGACTGTTACCTGTGACGGCAGAGTTTGTGGTTCATCACTCAAAAAAGGCATACATTTTTAGACAATGGATTAATAGACAAAGTTTACAAAAATATTTAATGTAATCTGGGAAAATAATGTTTGTATACAACTCATAGGTTTATTAAAAGAATTATAATGGTGCAAATGTAAGTTTTTACGTGGAAAGGCCAACAGAACTTGCAAAACAACTTCCAAATTCCGGTGTCAAAATCAAAACCATCAGACTAAGGTATAAAATATAATGGTGGTTCTAGGTCCCTTAAAAAATAACACAACAAATAGACGCTCAGTTCTATTACCACCATCATACATCAGGAAACAAGAATCACAATTTGCACACACGTCCAGGCAGAATACAGATCAATACAGCTTTTATGGGATAGAAAAATAGATACACATAAATCATGTCACTTGTCTCTGCAACAACATAACATATACACAACCTGACAAAATGCTGAATTTCACAGTTATTTATATGACACACATAAAATTCACAAAGCAAATTGTTCTGCAAAACTTCTTATTATAAATGTAATGTATATTCTTTCACAAACAGTGTGAATCACTTTGTGATAATATTCATATAATAGGAAAGTATCAACAGATACCTTAAAATTTACTGTACCATTACAAATTACCTTAATCAGAAAACGCAAGATAACAATTAGTGGGATTTGCACACACTTCTTACGAAATATGTATATATTCCCAGAGTATCATCTTATCATAAATACAATGAAACAACAGAAGTACTGTATTTTCAACCGACCAGTGCTCAATAGACAATAATGTACTGGAATACTGAAAAGTGGCACTTCATATTCACAGGAATAACAGCAATTAGAAATGGTAAGCAGCATCACAAGCATATTGTGGCTAACTTCAGAGACATAGAGTGGTCAACAAAGAGGGGTACAAAATCAGTTAAATCCAACAAAGAATGGTCCATTTAGAAACATGATGTCAAATCTGTAATCACTAATCTGAATCACACTGAAGGAAGCAATGTTATAAAAGAAAAATTAGCTTATTTTCTTACACAGACTGAAATGTGCATTTCACACACAGCCCATCACATACTGAAATGTGTACTTAAATTCCAAAAGAATTCTTCCTGTACAAATTGGTGAAATGTATATAGTACTCTTACAATTCAAGGAAGCTATGAAAATGCCAAGTTGATAAACTCAGTAACTGCAGTAAAAATGACGATAACCCCAACCTGTTCTCTTAATGGCATGCATTTAACATGTTAAACCATTTACGTCTGCAACAGGCTGGCCAACACACAAATTTTGGCAATAAATGGCAACTACACCCATACTTCTTCCTGGTATCTGTGCCTGGATTTGAACTCTTTTTTAGTAAATTTGACATTATTCTTTCAATGCATTTGTTATTATTATTATTACAATCACATTCACCAGCAAGTCCACAAAACAGAATTACAAACTATACATAAGTTAAAAATTTACATACAGTTTGTAATTCTATATTGTGGATCTGTTGCTGAATGTGATTTTAAGTCTTGTAACTGGTATTTCTTCTTATGTACATGAATCTATTCATATGGTTAAAATTACTGAAATATGCACTGTATATTGCTTAGTTGTCCTCAAGGGGGGGAGCATACTTGTTAGCTGTAAATACACATAAGAATTTGCGAAGAATTTGACATTCAGAGGACCATGCATTGTGATATATTCTTATAATAAGAGCCAACGAGATGCACAATTTCTCAGATTTATTTGATAAAGTACCTTACATGTTTCAAACAGGTCCACTGTCCATCATAAGGAGTATCTCAACACTGTACACATGCAATAGGTAACTGTCATGCTAATTCTGTTGGCTGTCTGTTAGCATGGTCTGACCATGCTAGCAGACAGCCAACAGAACTAGCATGACAAATACCTATTGCGTGTATACAGTGTTGAGATACTCCTGATGATGGACAGTGGACCTGTCCAAAACATGTAGCGTACTTTATGAAATAAATCTGAGAAACTGTGCATCTCATTGGCACTTATTATAAGAATTTATGAAGATATTTTCCTTATTTCAATAAAAATAATTTCCTATATACATCTTATATCCTGTACTGAACACATGCAAAAACATGGCAGGTGTACCAAAAATAAATAAATAAATACAAAATTACAATGACTTAGTTTAAATCTTCAAAGCTGGGTCTGTGTATCATTAAGTGTTATATACCTACAATATAAATAATCAACACAGCAAGTTCATTCTTACTCATAAAAAATTATGTCCAGCAGTTTCTCTTTTAATATCCACTTCCTTGCAAAAAAAGAATTATCAGTTCTACACTCATTTCTTAAAATTATAAATTGTCTATTAAAATGAAGACTGAAAATGTTACAAAATATCTAAATTCATATATGGTAATTAGTTTGTATGATACCTTTTTTGTTGCTAACTTTTATTGGCATGTCTTTTATCATATTAACGGAGACCACTCATCTGATCACCAATACACATGTATGAGTTGTGGCAGGACTTACTGTGTAGACTTCTGATCTTTATGGCCAAGAGTCAGGCTCAGTATTAACATGAGCACACAGTAATTACAAAATACTTAACTTGATCAGTGTTAAAAACGGGGGGGGGGAAGTAAAGTAAAGTATGTCTGCAGATAGAATTTGTGAATGTCAATGTAGAGATAAAACAATTTTACAATTAAAATTATATTTCATGCAAGAAAAAAAATTCTGGAAGAAATGAATTAATAAAAGAGGATCACTGTGATAATCACATTGACATTTCCATTATTTTATCAGTAATTAAAGACTGTAGTTTAATTTATTGTACAACAGTGTCTAATATACCTTAATAAGCACACACATTATGACACAATCCAACCCACTCTGTACCATAAGTTTCTCTCTCATAGGGATTTCCATTCCCTCACACACACTGGCAAACAGAGGTAACAAATAATTACTTAAACATATGGCACGTGATTTACTGGACAGTAACTAATCCTTTACAGCTGGCTATCACACACCAGGGCAGTCAATTTTTTGCAGTACAAAACAAAATTTCAATAGCTTATTTTTTTCACATTTATATCACTAACATGCATCTTGGGATGATGTTTCAAAACAGATTACTTACAATCAGGTCAGCTGAAATTAGCATGTGATAGGTTTCTTATATGTACTGGACAATACAATCATACACACAAACAATATAAGAATTATAGCTCTTCAACACAAGGTTTGATTAAAATAACAGCACTATCTGTTGCAGATGTCTTCATACCAGTCAGTTTAAAATGCAATGAACAGTTTTGGAATTTGCTCGGACTGCTGCCAGGTGTTTGTTATGGTCAGTTAAAAAGCGCACCACTGGCTTGTAAAAAACAGTTATTCTTAAACCACATGAGAATCATGAACAGAAGAATGGTCTTCATGGAAATGGATTACCCATCAAGATACAGCAGTCCTCCAATAGCACTATTACATCCTTGAAGATGTGCTGACATAGAAGACCGTCTACATGCTCTTTTATTCAATGAGGAACTCCAACCCCTTGACTAGAGACCCAGTGCCAACTGTTCTTCAACTGACTGCTCCACTACTCTTCCCTTCTAAATTTATTTCACCTCCCACACACATAAATATGTTCACTTCTTCAACCATTTTGTCAGTAACTTACATTTGGCATGTGTCCAGATTCAATGCAATGCATTATCATCTTGCACAGATTCCTTTAAAATAATCTTCCTGTGACTTAGGCACAGGCTATACAGCACCCAATATGGAGATGAACATGTATGGCAAAATGTAAAATCTAGGAATGCAGTCATCTACTACAGGTTATCAACCAACATTGTCTTGGGACAAATGGGTAGATCTACCAGAAACTGAAACACAGTTACTGGAACAGGACTCAAACTCACAATCCCTTGAATATGGGGTGAGGGTGCCATGGCACAGACCAGATTCAAACACAAAATGCCAAAGATCAATGATTTTTATGACTTGTCGTGACTTGCAATTTTATGGCTGTGCTCTGAGTATACTGCTGCCGTTTCAAGAATTTATTTAACTTCCACCATACACAGTAGGGAATGGAAATTCTACCTTGTTCACCTGCATATATGCCAACCAATTCAGGATAACAATTTTAGTCGACATATAAACTGCAGAAGATTATGCATCTCCCTATGAAACTCCCTTGTAACTGCCAGTGTCACCAGCAAGAATTATTTGTAATTCAACTTGTAGTCCACATAAAGTCAAAACATGGAAGCAGAATCTGTGTTCTTGGTGTTGCAGAGGGCAAACAGAATGATTCTCCATCCACAACAGACAATTCCAATTGTCCAAACATAAATGTTTGTTTAGGAGTCCACTGTTTTGGGATACAACATTGAATCATTGGATAAGAGTTCCTGACATTTCAAAGAACACTGCCTTCATCTTCAAGAATCCAGATGTCCTAGAATAATCCTTCTAGGACTTTTGACACCTTGAAGATAGATGCAATACATTCCTCAAAACCTCCGTAACTGCTTACCTGGTGACAGAATTGCATCCCAGAAGAGCAGATTCCTCAATCGCACCACCGTTTAAAATCTCAAAATTCATATAAATGTTCTACTTGTGATGTTCTGAAAAACTGCAAGCCAATTTCAAATATATTTCTGCTGCTCAACAATGGCACTAAATGGGTTAACTCAGCTAGTCACATGTCAAGACTTGTATATTTTCAAATATGATAAAAAAAATATATATATAAATCTGGGTGCAATAAAATCAGTAATTTACTACACTTATTAAGCCAAAGTAAAAGGCTCCACAAATCAGTATCTATCACACTTCCTTTAAGGTGTTACACATCTCTCCCCAGCATACTTCCCTGCATTCCCCTCCAGTCATCTACCCAGCTGTTGGTAGTGACATTCATATCACAGCATTCAATGATGGGAAGTGTTTTGGGCTGGAGATGAATACAAAAGTATGCAGCTGGGGCTAAGAGTTTAGTATCATCCCTACCATGAACAGAACTCATTTACATGGCCCCTTTTCACTTATTATGTCACTTTTACAACTCTCTACAGGACAAAATACTATTTACAGTTATTTTGGTAGAAAGATTTCAGTCTTCAATATTGTAATATAGTTGGTGACATACATAAAGAAGTATTAATGAGAATTATTGTACTTAACGCAAGTGCAAGACTGTACCTTGCACCACCCGTGAAGGTTTAAAACCAGATGGCCAAATGAAATCATTGGGTGAACAATACAAGAAATACTGGCATAAAAAACTTTATACTGAAAGAATTAGTCTCATAAAACCCCACATAATACTTAAAAATTGCACAGAACTTCATAAGCATTCCTTGTCTTTTGTTCACATATTGTTTCATTATGCAGAACAATGAACCATAGAACGTAAGATACAAAATCTGTGCAGATTTTAAATGTGACAACAATTCTGAACAGCACTGATATAAACTGTGTAAGTATGTTATTGTTTTAAATGTTCTGAATTAATTTGAAGATAAACAAAACTAATGCTTGTATCAATTCTTCTTTGAAATGGAGTATACCTCATACTGAATTAAATGAACACATTTTTTTCTGTTTGTTTTTGTGAGGCTAAGGAAAACTAGTTGATAGAGCAGTTGATGTAGTATAAAGTCCCATAACCATATGAAAACTGCCAATTACATCAAGCTCTAGTGACTTCAACTTCCTACAAAATTTGAGGTCATTTGTGACAAACAGGAGACAAGCAGTTATGTTAAGAAAAGCTGTCCATAATACATAAAAGTACAAAACTGGAATACCAAGTTCAAATACAAAAATAAAGGTCATCATGGATATCAATTTCAAACTGTCCCATTCTTTTGTTGTTAAGATTTTAATAACAACATTATTCTAAAATTAAACCTAAATCTTATGGTATAAGACAATACAGTAAAGAGAGAACATCAAAAGCTCTTTGGTGCAGCTAAACATGGCACATTATGACTTAATACTATTATGTGACACTCATTGTAATAAAAAGGGGGGGGGGGACTGTAACGGCAGGCCGCTGCAAGTGACAAAGAAGAATATAAATTCTATGCCCATAACTTTGGTAAATATTAATGTACAAGTTATATTTTTAAAAATGCAAAAATATATGAACCACTGTTTCTAACTTCATGACAGTGAAATGTTTTCATGGGCTGTATAAGTTTTATGTATTTTTAAACCTTAAGAGTACAAAGCCAGCCAAGTCACTGATATACCTAAGTAAATGCCTACTAAGAATATGAAAATAAAGGATAAGATATTTAAATCTGCCTTCACAGCAGAAACACAAGCTGCCAAAGGAGCAAGGTCCCCAGATGTACGCCAATTACTTCTATCAAAAATTTCTAGAAACACAGTTTAGAACACACTGCAATACTGCAGTCAACACTTAACCTCAAAACATTTACCAAGTGTGTCAGGTAATTTCAAAATCACATAACCCAGTGCCACATCATAACAGCATAACAATCATATAATAAATAGTTTCCACATAACACACATACTGAACAATATCTGTCAACAAACTATGCACACATACAAACACACATTATACTTTGAACTCCAAAGTAATAAAATTATGATTATGTAACACAAAAACAAATATGATTAACAGATCAATCTCATGACTGAGTGGTTAATAAATTATCGAGATCTGAAGTGACAACAAACACTGGACTTGCTGAATAGTAGTCATTGACGTTGAAGAGCTCTGACTCGTTTGATCCTTGACATGACCTGTTCTGTTGATGGTTGCATTTCCTTGGCAGTAAAAATACCAGAGACAGGGCAATCACAATATGCCATGCACTATGTACATACTGTAAAACAGACAATAAAATACAAATTGTAAATTTAAATATTAAATATTGCACCAAATTATGGCAGAATAAAAAGAAAATTCTGTGAGATAACACTATGAAACAATCAGTTCCTTCTATCAGATACAAGAAGCAGCTGGTTCAGATGGAAGTACCGATTCATGGAAAAAGACAAAATCTTGAGTACATATGTTGTTAGTAACTGACTGGTGCTGCAATGGGGACACAAAACACAAATCCAATCACTGTTTCCAGCACAACTCCTGCCTAACTAGGGTGATGAATTAAAAACATTAATTTCCATACAATTCTTTACAATGGTTAGTTAATTAAAGCATAATTCCAATTTCAGTTTCTCAGTTTCAGATTTTCCCTCACCTAGGTTCACTTTTTGCAGTCCCAGCCAAAACCCCATAACAATAATGTCTAATGTTTCTCCACTTAGGCCTTCCTGCATTTAAAATGTGAAAAACCACTCCAGAAACTATTCCGGAGCACCAATACAAAATTTGTGTTTGCAACTTTGTAGTCGGTATTGTGCAAATAATGCAAAGAATATGCACAATACAGGTAAATCTATGTCAGAATCAACTGCGAACTACTACCGCGGCAGCATGCTACTGATTCTTGAGACTCACCGTGAGTGATTGATCAAAAAGCTCTTGGGAGGAGCCATTTACATACAATCATGTTTCTAACACAAAAGTGTTATTGACTGATCATAAATTGCAGATGCAACTCACTTATGACTGGTCATCACAAATCATTCTGACAGAAATATGGACTCAAAGAATATAATGTGCAGTGAAGACCTATTTTTAGTTCATTTTTAAAGTTTTATTTCCTGTCCCATAAAATAAATACAAAAATATAAACATAAAATGAAGTGAAGAAAAGCGGCATTAGCTTTAGAGTGAGAACATGTGTTTCTTAATCACAGTAGCAACTTTCTGTTTGACTGTGACACAAGAAACCTTTTAAGATTTTTCTGAATTTAAAGTATAAAAAGCCTGTCCCCCATCCAAAGGAATCTTAAATGTGGGTTCTACTGTACAATAGCTCGGACTTAGTCCACTATGTAGATTTTATACTAAATACACAAATGATGTGAAAGTAAGATTTGCTTCGGTCTTGAGGCAAATGTGAGACATAATGTCACGACACTGTACAAATCATGGCTACAGACAGTCTCATTGGATGACCAGTGACTGATACCCCTTTGGAAATGGACTGCATTGCTTTTAATATTGATCATGGTAAATGACATGAAAGCAATCAAATCAGCACCACATGGACCAATCACTGTCTCAGTAGCTGTGTGATAAATATATTTACCAAGAACATTTTAATCCATGTTCTTACTAGAAAACTGTTTCAGTCAATTACACACTCTCTCTTTCTCTCTTGAAAGTTCTATTAACAGTGATCACAAAAAACATAATGCAACATACTTGATAATTGGCCTCAGTCTCCATAAATGCAAAGAGAATGAGACCAACAGCAGCCAGAAGAACTCCAGGCAGCAACAGTAGTATTAGTGAGCGCTGCAGGTGGATACATGCTCGCTGGCGACAACAGCGTATACTCCATGCTGCCACCTGTCATAATAATGATTGAGGAAAAATATTTCAACTAATACACTTACTATAACCAGACAGGCACTGTACATAAAAATGTAAAACTGAGGTGTGTTTGCATAACCATTGTTGCCGTGCAAAAGCCAGAAGTATTACATTTTCCGAGTGTCTTCAGCCTTAGCTACCCAGCATGAAAAGTGCATGCATTGTATGAGGGGAAGTCAGAAAGTAATTCCCTATTTTATTGCCACCAAATAACTTCACATAGTGAGATGCCTCTTTATTCACTTAAGTTCAGACATTGGTCGCTAGATGGTAGCACTTTCGTAGCTCAAGCTCCACAATTTTCATGGATGACGCAGTTCCAGAATAAGTGCTGTACTGTGTGTGTGGACACAAGAAGAGGTGCAATCAGTTAATCGGTTTTTGTGGGCAAAAGAGACAGCTCCAATTGAAATTCATCATGAAATTCAAGTAGTTTATGGCTCAAATGTGATGACCATGCAGCATGTGTGAAAATGGTGTCGGGAATTTAGTGGCTGTTGCTTGAGTGTGACAGATGAATAAAGGAGCAGGCATCCTTCCACATCAGCAGATCTTGTCCCTGCAACTGAGGAGACTGTGCATGCTAATCGCCAAGTGTTGCTTAAAGAGTTGGAAGAACAGTTTAATCTTTCAAATGGCACAATCTGGGACATTGTTCACGAATGTTTAGGGTACAGAAAAGTATGCAGCAGGCAGGACCCTCGACAATTTACAGAGGACCACAAGAAAAACCGTATGGGTGTATCCCTCACTCACCTCCTCTGCTTTAATGATCATGGTGAGGATTTCTTGGAGCAAATCATTACTGTGGATGAAATGTGGGTGCACCAGTACTGTCCTGAGACAAAAGCACAATCCATGGCATGGAAACACCCAGGGTCTCCCACCATAAAGAAATTCACGATATCAACCAACTATGGGAAACTGATGGTGACTGTGTTTTGGGACATGCATGGTGTGCCTCTGTTGCACTTTTATCCTCCTAATGAAACAGTCAATTCTGCTGCTTATCAGGCCAATCTCAGAAAACTTAAGAAAGCTGTTCAATGCAAGAGGCCTTAGATGTCAGACAAGATGGTGCTGTTGGTGCATGACAATGCCCGACCGCATACAGCTCATGCGAAAGCGAATCTTTTGTAACGATGGGGCTGGGAAATTCTTAAACACCCTCTCTATAACCTGGATCCAGCACCTTCAGACTTTCATATCTTCCCCAATGTGAAAAAACATCTTCGTGCCAAGAGATTCAAACACATGATGATGTCAAACGTGAGGTGCAAATGTGGCTGCACGGTCAGGATCCCACCTTCTATCGACAGGGTTTTGAGAAATGGATTTCCCGCCTAGACAAGTGCTTCAACAGAGAAGGCGGCTATGTGGAAAAATAAGTGAAGTGAAGTGTAATAAGTGAATAAAGAGGCCTCTCACTATGTGAAGTTATTTGGTGGCAATTAAATAGGGAACCTTACTTTCTGACTTCCCCTCGTATTATATTGTCATCTGAGGCTTATCTGGGTATACAATATTTTTCCACATTATCTCATGAATGGCACAATTTTTGGAAATATTTATTGAACACATAATGTGTGTTTTGATTTTTTAAAACTTTTTTCATCAACATTTCTCACTCTAAGAAGAATTCAGTGAAATATTATCATAAACGTCCATAGGTCTACATGTAAAGTACCCATTATTCTTGTCATATTGTAATGAAACTTGGTTTTGTCAACCGATTTTCAAAAAATACTCAGACATCAAATTTCATGAAAATTCCTTCAGTGGGAGCTAAGCTGTTCCATACAGAGACAAAATGAAGCCAACAATCCCTTTTAGCAATTTACAAATGCACCTAAAAAAAGTGATATAAGGAAGCACAAAAGAATAAATACAAAGTGACAGAATTTCAAGTTCATGCATTTACACTCAATGTGATTAAGACTGTATGGTAAGGGAACTAAAGAGAAAACAAGAACTAATTTTTACTGACCGGTATAACAACTCCTAACCCAAAGGGAATTACAAACACCAGTAAGTCGGTCCGGTTGTACTCAACCCCAACAGCAATGATAAGAACACCAACCATGTGTAAAGTAGAGGCTGCTCTTGCAGGGATACCAGCTATTGCTATTAGTGTCACCCAAAAGGCAAGGATGGAACAGAAGAAATCACAGAACTGCAAAACCTGTGAACACAAACACATTTACCATACACTGATGTATCACATAAATTCATTCCAAATTTTATTTGTTATTAACAGTTTGTAATGTAGCTCTAAGAAACTAGTGTTGTTTTAAGTAATATCAGAAGGAAAACAAGTGTGCTAAATGGCACAATGCATTCAAGCATGTCACTGTGTGTGACCACGATGGCTAAATCAAGTGGAGCTAAATGGTGACACAAAAAAGGTTCATGACTATAAGACACTGTACGCACAACACCCACTGGATATGTCTACTTTGTTCCTCACTGCCACCAGTCACATTACTATCACTGGGTAAGTAAAGTACTTTTTAACTTTGCAGTACATGTGCCTATCCTCCATAAACTGATCAGTATTATATTGTGTACAAAGATCAAGCACAGGTTCTTTTTTAAAGCTTCTTATTTGATTATGCTGACAGGTGCTAAGATTATTTACCATCAGTGATGGATGAATGAATGAGTCTGGAACATGGGTGGGAAGATAATGACATGGGAAAATTAATGTATTCAGAGGAACCTGTCCCAGTGCCACACTGTCCACAACAAATACCATATGTACTGGCCTGGGACTGAACCACAACCCCCATAGTAGGAGCCACTGACCCACTATATGAGCCATGGCATGGCCCATCAAGTACAGTGCTAAACGTTTGTCTTTACCAAGTGTGCACCACAGTACTGCTGGTTCACACTCTAACCATTGCCATTAATCAGTACCTGAACTAGCTGCATGAACATATTGGCAGCAACATATATAAAACAGTAGTTCAGTGTACAGACCACAAATTCAGGTCTTGTCCACAAAAATCTCTCAGGATTCTATATCCCCTTGTGGACACAGTCATTTTTCAACATTATACAAGCAGTTAAAGAATGCAAAACTACACAGCACTATATTCTTGATTATTTGGTTGCAGTGAATACCTATACATTCAGTCATGAAGCAGTTTTGCCTCATATATAAAGCCATGTCCCCATGATGGGTGTATCTGAGAAATGCACAAATCTTTGTGCACTGTACAAGAAGCCAAGTAAATAAATGTCAATACCATTTCCACAGCTGGTTTGTTTGGTAAATATTGGAACTTTGCTACACTTGCCAGATGTTTGCCTGGTCACTGTGACCTTATTTCCACAATTTGTCTACTTTGCCATTCGACAACCCACATGATATAGTCTGTCCACACATATCACTTATTTGCTTGTAATGTGTAAATGGGTCATAAGAAGGTGATATGAAAACTCAACTCAGTAAGTATGTAAACACGGGCAATTCCTTCAACATGTGTCACATTTACCAACACTCTATGGGAAATGGACAAGTGACCAATATTTGCGCAAGTCCATTCTTCCTAGATTGCGATATTTATCCACAAATGACAACTGTTTATTACACATACCAGTTGTGAGAACACAGTTCAGCAACACATTTAACAAGTGCATGCATGATAAAGAAACGTTCAGTGTATCTACAGCACAAAGATCTAGCCGTAAATAGTCATTGCAATTAAACTGTGTGGTTTTACAGACAGTGGACTGTTAACCCTCTGGTGCCAGAAGTAAAACATCCAGTGTGATTTGCTGCAGACTGGAAATGAAGCAGGGGCCAAATAAGAGCAGTCATAATTATGTATCACTTGGCATTTAGAGCATCCCACTGCGCATTAAAAATATGTAACATTCAGCACCAAAGGGTTAATGGCCCACATGTCTGTACAGAGAGGCTGTGCACAGTACATGGATCATGCGAGCTAAGCTTGATCTAAAGATATCCAAATACACAACACAAACAATCAATGCCATCTGAATGTACAAAACATAAAATAAAAAGTTACCAATGTGTCCATAGTTCTATGTACCGAAAAAAAAGGCACTTACTATTCAATAATGATTCCATATGCAAAGCAGACAGTAAACCTTGAACCATTAACCCCCTCCACCCCAAAAAAAGTGTGTGTGTGCGCACATGCACATGAGAGGAAAAGAAAAGAACATGAAAAGCAGTTACTATCAGGAGAGCAATGTAACGCTAATGTAATGCAGGAAAGTGGTAGCATCAATGAAAATGGCAAAGCATCTACAATAAATGCTAATAAAGAAAAACATAAAGCCCATATGCAGAATGCAGAATGATGTCTATTATTCTAAGGAGAAGCATTTAGTATGCTGAAGTTAAAGTTGTTCCTATCCAAGAAAGGAAGGCATACAGGACTGCACTAGTTAAAGTGAGTGGTCAACTTCACACACCAGCCACTTCACCCCTAGAAAAGAATGGTGGTACCCATCACACAATAAGCTAGGTGGACCCCAGGGCTGGTTTGGACATTTTGGAGAAGAGAAAAGTCTCTTACCCCCACCATAATTTAAACCTCAGCTAATCCAGCCCACTGCTTACTCACTATACTACCTATTACATCCTTGGTTCTAAAAAATTATTCAACTGAACAGTATCTGGGAGCAGAAGTAGTGAAAACCATTGCACAGAAACATTTTGTCCAGCCTGTAATACACTAACCTCATACTTTGTAACACAGTATGTATAGAAATCTTGGTCACAGGCATGATAGAAAGTAGAGAAGACCATTGTTGCTAGGTATATAAGTGCTTCTGTAAGCATGTGTCGACGCAGCGCAAGGTAAACAGCTGGCAAAAAGAACACATTGCTCAGCGTCAGAAGCAATGTAGTGAGCAGCAATAGACCTTCTGGTGTGGCTTTACTGCCATCAGTACAGCCCCAACCTTTGTAACCTGAAACATTATTAACAAATATAACAAATATCAACTGTACAGAGTATATCTTAAAGCATCTGCACTTACTGGTGATACATATAAATTGCATGATATTAGGATTATTTTAAAAAAACGGACAAATTTATGAAAGCTTATTTCCCTCAAATTCAACTGATGGTGAGTCTAGCAAGAAAATTAAAAATTAAACAATTTACCTACCTATTCCTGTGGAAGACTTGCATTAGAAGAGACCCTAACATCAAAATTTCACACTATCACCATGTTTTTTTGTAACTGTTAACATAAAAAAATACTTCACATATAATTTCAAGTTGTACATAATACATCACCATACAACATTTCACATGCCAAATTACACTGGTTCACTAATTACTGGCAACAAACTGCAAGTTAAATATACAAACTTTCAGCTACAATATTTTACATTCAGCAGGACATTATCTGAACAAAAGTTACATACTTCTTGAACATATTATGAATAATATTCCACAGTCGTATACTACCCTTCAAACAATCAGCTTGGTATTTAAATCTTAGCACATAATTTATAAAAAATGTATTGTCTGAAGAGAAAAAAATAAAGTTTTGAAATACAAAGGACTTTGTGCAAAATTAAAAATGCAGATTATGCAGCATGTCTTAAAAATCCAATAAACTTCCTTGTTGCCTAAACATATAAATTGAATTTCTAGGGGCCTTTTGTATTAGAGCATTCAATTATGTGAACATAGGTCCTTTAAAGGATTAGTGGCACTGGTGTTTCTCCAAATTCAGTGCCAGTGCACAGGTGCAGTGACCTCTAGTGGTGTGAACTTCACATCAAGTTTCATGAACAGACACAGACAAGATAACACAGGCAGGAAAAAACATTCAAGAAAGCAGCATTCTTACTGACCTCCTAAGCACGTGCATGATGTAAAGAAGTGGAGACCTTTATGTGTCTCCTGGCAGATTCCTTTAGGGCCACAAGGCTCACCAGCAAACACACAGGGCTGTGTCCGAATATCTAATGACACCATTACTTCCTCTACACGGCACAATTCAACAGAACTGCAAATAATTATTAAAACATACTTTATAACTCTGATTTGCATTTCCTTCAAATATTAACCATCAGTTTATGATCTTTTAAATGCTACAGTTCTGCTGTGGCTGGAGCACTGTTCAATTTAAATGCCCAATGTGGGGTGTTTACCCTTCAGATAAAAAAGATGTACATTTAATGGAACAGTGGTGTCCCATTTGTCCACTACAGGTTAATAGCATTCTCTCACTTTCAAACAATGAACATGGGAACAATATGTAATTTGTACACAAGGCAAATTTAATGACGTTCTCTGCTTGCAAGAGCTGTGGTAGTTACTTAAAATAAGGTAAGCTCAATTCCATACACATCCTTCAGAATTAATCACTCACAACTACCAACCCATTCAATGTTATGTGACAAACAAAGATAAGAAAACAACCATTATACATGGATGATAACATTAAAACTAATATTAGACCATGAGTATACAGCAGTGAAATGGATTCAGGTTGCAAGTGAAAGCTGTAAAATGGAGTGAGGTGGTTCAGAGTGAAGACCAACAGCTGACATAGTGAACAGACCTTCAGCCTGCTTATTAAAATCTGGGACTTTCATGACTAAACAACCAACAACTTCTCGATGAAGGCCCCACACAAAAGAGTTATCAGTAACTATACCACTCCGATTACAGAAAATACATACTTGTTATATACACATTTTGCTTGGAAGGCAATGAACCACATATCAGGCTCAGGATATGGCACAAGCTTGGTGGCATCTACTGTCGCTAAACCTTCTGATGAAATGTTCAACATAAGCTCAGGAGGGCACACAATATTACCACTGTTACGAGAAGGAACCCGTCCTTTCCTAATGCATGCTGTTACTGTTATACGTTGGCAAGTTGCATTCTGCAAAATAATGGACGTTAAGTATTAAATTTCTCACACTGAAAGTGGACCCGCTACTTAATGCATACGTACTAACTAACAAACATCATTTATAAATTTTTTTACTAGTTGAGAACTATGTCTTCAATTACATACAGACATTACACCCTGAGTAGCCAACATTATGAAAAGAAAGTTCATATGATGAAAAAAGCTCTCCTGTAAAGGAATCCCCAATAATCACAACTTCAGTGTTCCACAATTTAACTCAAACAGCCACAAAAATCAGTAACATTTATATCTGCAAATAATACTGTCAAACACTGTTTTGTAAGAGAAAAAAAACATAAAAACATCTGCTGTAAGTAATATTTGATGAAAAACAAAGCGTGTATTACTTTTGTTCATTTCCAAAAATGCAGCTCACTCCTGTGAATTTTCTTACCACAGAATTGTAGCTGCAACAATTTCAGTCAGTTCTGAACACATTACACTACATTTCCTGCAAACATATCCATTTCTCACACACACACACAGAAAATACGATTCACTTTACATATTATGACCAATATATGCACGTGTGTATAATGTGTTTATAAATGATACACACATTATACACATTTGCATAAGTTGGTCATATTATGTAAATTGAATTATACTTTCAAGGCATGGCTATGGAACATATTAAGTTTAAAAATGACACACAAACGTTTCTGAGTTGCGATTACCAAATGAAGGCAAAAATTTGCATAATTAAGCATAACTGTGTAACAAAACACTATTTTTTTTCAATTACTCACCTATAAATACACAATAACAGAGGGAGACCACTGAAATAAACACTATCTGTACTTACACAGGCAAACCTACATTCCCCCAGTGGTTACAACAAAGAAACTTAAAACTCATCCAAAACTGGTGAATTCACTGATTATAACAGTTTATACACATTAAATTACTTAGAAAGGAACCATGATATTGAACCCTTAAATGAAGGTGAGTATTAAATTTTACCTCCTACCCAGGGAGTGGGGATTTTAAATTCTACTACCCTTCAGTGCATTCATAACTGCAGAGTACAAGGCCAGATGAATCTCAAGAACTAGAGGCCCATACAGCACGCTGAAAGGAGCACTGGAAGGTTAAACAAATTTGAAAATAATCCAAATCTAAAATAAAATTAAACTTCTGGTGCTGAAATTAATTTTGGGTGCAATGTGAGGAATGTTGGGATAACAGTAACAGGATTTAATCTTTCCATGCAAACTCTAACTCAAGCCAGAAAGAAGGGGGGAGGGAGCATAAGGAAAAGATCCAAAAATGGACACAACAGGCCAATACATATGTTGAGCTGTATGGGAAACAAACATTACACCCTGCATTGAATCATATGCATCACTTGGCTCCTAAGGGTCAATACCCTTGTCCACTGTGAAGCAGGAGAATTTTGGTTTATGAAACTCTTACACCTTCTCCTGATCACCAGCACCTCCATGAAGATCAAACTCCATACTAGTGTACGTGTACATATGTGTGTGAAGGGGTGGGGGGGTGTAGTGTTCTGAATTAGCTGTATGATGTGCCTGCAGTAAAACATGGTTATTTACAACTTACTATTAACAACTCGTCCAGATGAATATTAATATTTAATGTTCCACCAATATCAACAAACGGTAATATTTGTAACTGTACAATTACTGGATACAGGTCTGTTAATGCTACCCAAGTCGCATACCATTCTCGACCCTAGAAGGAAACAGAAAACCATAATGATCTTCAAATACAGAAAAGTAAAAAGTACAAATTTTGAACTTCATAACAGTTTCAAGGTACGCTCTCATCATGTTTCAAATACCAGTGATTTATAAAGTGCCATATTCCTGTTAATGCTGCCAACAGAGTAAGGCAAAAGGCAAAAGGTTAAGAATGATTAAAAATACACGGTACCAGGACTGAAGTGCACAAACTACACCCCATGTCAGAAGTAGACATCCATATGGGTTTACAGA
>Ga0123352_10006489_pt1 | contig 17901 bp, 18 predicted proteins | sample TergutLab28metaG_FD_89700 | JGI IMG/M metagenome (GOLD analysis project Ga0123352, IMG submission 89700) | Labiotermes labralis P1 segment gut microbial communities from Petit-Saut dam, French Guiana - Lab288 P1 | ecosystem: Host-associated > Arthropoda: Insects > Digestive system > Gut ... | reverse complement strand
GTAAGCGTCAAAACCGTTCTCAAAATCAAAAAACTAGCCAACAATTATCAACTGGCTAGTTTTTATTTATGCCCGCCATTAACTTTACACCAATCAGGAATCGATTCACTCCAAGGCATAAAGTCCTCTATGTCATCAGAATCTACACTTGGCAATACTTCCAAAAGATACTTAACATAATGATAGGGATGCAGTCCATTCTCCTTTGCGGTTTCAATAATAGAGTACATCACAGAGCTTGCATATGCTCCTTCGGGAGTATTAGAAAATAACCACGCTTTTCTGCCCATAACAAAGGGCTTGATGGAGCGTTCACATCTATTGTTGGATAACTCCAATCTACCATCAAGAAGAACATTTTCGAGACTGGTTCGTTGGTTTAGTGCGTAACCTAGAGCCTTGCCCAGTAAAGACTGTGGCAAGGTGACATAAGATGTGGTAGTTATCCATTCAAAAAACTCATCCACGATAGGTTTGCTTTGGTGGATTCTGGCGGTATGTCTATCCTCATACGATAAACTTTGTTTATCAAAATCACGCTCTAATTTAAAAAGAGAGTTGATGTATGCAAGACCAATGGCAGCATCAGATGTTTTGCGAGTGTCTTCATCCATAGGCTTTACGATTTTCTCAAAGTATCGTCTAGCGTGAGCCCAACAACCGACAAGAGTGATGCTATCCGATAAGTCTTTGTATGCCTTATCACCATCACAGTGCAGGTAGCCTGAAAATGGCGCACTCTTACAACAACCGCCTTCATCTGTGCCAGGAAGAAACTTCTTAGGGTTCACTTGCCCCTTGGTCTGTGTGTATTCGTAGATGACGATTTTCTTGTCGGAGAACCCACTAGAACGATAAACCCACTGACAAGATTTTGTCTGTGCTGCCCGACCTTCTTCACGAAGAACTTGAACCACCGTACCATCGGAGTGAATGACATCCTCTGCCAGCAAATGAGCTTTCATAGCGTTGTAAAATTTCATAAAATATTCTTGTACACATTTGATTACCCAATTAGACATATTCTGGCGGGATATCGACACTCCATCATACTGGAAACCCTTTTCGATGCGGTACAAAGGCATCCCGCTACCATATTTTTGGTAAGCAATATGAGCAACCAAAGAAGGAGATGATAAAGAACCCATAATAAGTGGTTTTGGGGCATTGGCTCTAATGACCACTTGCGAGCCTTCTGTTCTGCTACCCTGTGTGCTATCAAGTGCCTTATTGCTCAGTATCTTATTATCGCAAGTATCTAGGTCGGTGCTTTCAAGGGTTGCTGAATCAACACCAAAACACATAGGATTTTTGCAAGTATAAGCGTGGATGGTGTGTTCTTTAACGATAGCTTGTGCAGGGATGATTTCGATTTCTCTCCTGATGCTAGGTTTGCCAGTATTATGCAAGTCGGCATCACAGCTAGGACATATTTGTTCGTCCTCGGGTAACTCGTATTCCACACGAACCACAGGTAGATGGGACAAATCTTCGTCTCGCTTACCTTTACGCTTCTTTCGCTTGTACGAAATTTCTTCGTTATCTACCGAATATAATGAGAGTAATGCTGAACTGCTCGACTTAGTGCTATCAGATAGATTCTCAAATATAGAAAGCTGACAAGAATCGGTACGCTCAGAAGATGCCCCAAACTGGCGACGCTTAAGATAAAGTAGCTGGGCTTCATAATGCTGTATTAGTGCATCTTGTTTGGCAATCTGGGTAGCCTGCTGATTTACAAGAGCCACTAAAGCTTGAAGTTGATTATTCAGTTCTATGAGTGAAATATTCATCTTATCCATAAAACCATTATAACATAAAAACCCCGAAAAATCAAGGCTTTTCAAGGTTTTTGTCTATAATATTTTTTGTTTTTTGTTACGAAATTCTTCGCCCTAAAACCTCTCTACGCTGAAACTTTAGTGTGACCTTTGTGCCACCCAACAAGTAAGCCAGTTCTTCCGGTGTTAAGACCATAGTAGCATCTTTACCCATCGCTGGCCATTTGAAGCGACCTTTTTCAAGTCTTTTCAGATGAAGCCAAAATCCGTCTCCGTCCCACTCTAAGATTTTAAGGCGGTCGCGGCTAGCATTACAAAACATAAACAATGCACCGCTAAATGGGTCCAGTTTGAAGGTGTTTACCACTATTTCTGCCAATCCATTGATATTTTTTCGCATATCAGTTTTTCCGCAGGCTAGATAAATCTTTTTGTGTGCAATATCTACACCAGAGCCGTAAATATTTATCATAAGCGTACCAACTCCTTAAGAAGCCACACCAGCTTATCTGTTGGATAATCGCCATCTACCGTTAAACTTAACCCTGCAATGGTGATGCTCATTTGGTTAGGTGTCTGAGGATGGGGATAAGATGACGGTGTTTGCGGTGTAACTTCTGCCCGTGGTGGTGATGCAGGTAATTTTAGTGGGGATAGCGGAAATGACACAGGTAGTTCTGGTTGTGATTTTGATTGTGGTATCGGTTGCAAAAAGTGCGGCACACTGGAATCTGGCTCTGGTAGAACACCACTATAGACTGCATCTTCACTTAATGATGACGAAATTTGAGATGGGTATGTTTGCTCTACCTTAACTTCTGCAAAGCCTTGTAAGTAAGCCCCGCTTGTATTAATTGTTGGTAATCCCATACCAGACACTCCTGCGCCCATCAAAAGCTGACTGCAAGCAGTATCTCGCAACCTCTTTTGCCAGTAGTAATACGAACCTTCGGTCACACCTGCTTTTTCGCAATATTCTCTCACGGAAAGACCACTTTCGCTGCGACCTTCTATAAAACTAGCCCAATGTGCTAATTTCAACTGAGCGGTCATTTTGTTCGAATCAAGCATTTAACACCTCTTTTTACTGACCTCTGTGGCTTTTATAACTTCTAAAACTTGTGTAAGTTACAAGACTCATAGAACTTGTACAAGTTTTATGAGTTGTACAAGTAGTCGGTCGGATAACTTGGAGATATTATAGCACACTTGATGGGGGTGGTGGAAATTTTGTGATTTGACGGTTACGTTACTTTTAGGGTTTATTTTAACATACTTGATGGGTTGGGGGAAGTTGGGTGGGTTTGACGGTTACAATTATGTACATACAAAACCAAAGCAACTTTACAATATCTTACCTTTTACAAAATATTCCACCAATGTTAGATTATATGTACAAGCACCAGCTGACACACCAGTGCATCACCATCCATCAGCTGGGAGCAATAAAATATTGGTACACAGATAGATGTATCAACCAAACCGAGGAGGAAACAAAATGAGCTTAATAATCGCAAAACCAACAATAGAACCATCAACCCAAAACATTAGGTCTGTAGATGAGTTAGGTCGTATAGTGCTACCTAAAATAGTAAGAGAGTATCTAGGTATATATCCTAATGACCAGTTTGAAATTATTATGGATAAGGGTAATATTATTCTAGTAAGACATAGTCCTAAGTGTTTAGCTTGTGATGATGATACGAATGTAGAGAAGGTACATAAAACTTTTTTGTGTGAGGAGTGTCGGGAGGCTGTTAAGGGGACTTTGGTGTAGAACAAAAAAGAGCGGCGTGTATTCAATGCCGCTCTTTTTTGTTCTACGCGTTTATTGCAATTTTAAAAAAGTAACCTCATTACGCACGCTGTAATTATTGCCGCAATTATCATTTCAAAAATACGCATCAAACTCAATAACAATTCATTCTTATTCAATAATATCCGCTCCTCTCGCATACGCTCATTATATTATATGCCAATGTATTAACTTGCATACTATTTGTCTTATAAGACATTTTATATATTAACTAATATATACAACATACAAAAACATATTGACATTTTTTTCCTTTTCATTGATAATGGATGTAGTCCAAGGAAAGCGGTGATACTTTGTCAGAAATTAAAAATAATCTAAAGCAAATTCGTATGAAAGATTTTATGAAAAACAAAAAAGAGTTTGCAGAATATCTCGATATACCCGAGTTGCAGTATGGTAGGTATGAAAACTCTAAAAACCAGCCATCTCTTGCAATGGCTTTAAAAATGTCTGAAAAAATCAAAAAGACAGTAAACCAGATTTGGTTCATAGAAAAAGAATAATTATATGCATTCTTCAACCAAAAAATCACACCAGCTAGAGTGTGATTTTTTGGTTTGTATAGCTAATTTAAATTATGACATTTTAGCCTTGCTTTTTTATGGTGTGGTGTGATATAATCTAGCTACAAAAATAAAAAAGGGACTGTCGGCAAACAGACCCCGAAACTTAAACTGGTGTGATTCCCCAATCCAACAGTTATATTTGACTTATAAAAGCCTATATAACTATATTATAACGGCTAATAAGAGAAAAGTCAAGTACCAAAATTTACTTTTTCGTAAATTTTTGTTACCGAAATGTAAGAGGAAAAGTTGCCGACAGCCCCCTAAACCAAGGAGGCTTTTTATAATTATGAGCAAAAGATTAAATTTGGACTATCTAAGTCCACAGACAGCAAGAGGGTACAGCTTTGTTACAATCCCACATCTTCTAATAGTCCACGAAGCATTTGACCCAGTGGACTATGGCGCGAAAATTCTTTTCGGACTTATGCTAAACCGTGCGAGCCTATCAGCTATTAATGCAGATAGTTTCACAGACCAAAATGGTAAGCTCTACATAATCTATACAAATGAGCAAGTTATGAAAGATATGAGGTGTAGCGATAAGACCGCTACAAAGATGATGCGTCAGTTAGAAGAAGTGGGTCTGATTGAAAGAAAAAGACGGGGTCTGGGTAAACCCTCTCTAATCTATATGAAAGATTTTGCGTCAGTGGGTTTTTCGGATGGCTTTTCAAAAAAAGTTCCAAACCGTAAAATTTACAATTCTGAAAATACAGGTGGGAATGTAAGTGAAAACACTAGAGAAAACGTCAATGGGGAAGACGTTGGAAACGTTGATTTTACAGGGAATTTTCAGAACCGTAATATTTACGGTTCTGAAGGCGAAAGATTTACGGTTCAAAAGGCGAAAGATTTACGATGTAGTAAGATAGACTATAATCAACTTGATTATAAATCAATCAATCAATCAGAGAGAAGTGATGGACAGCTAGATGGGCAAGATGGAAATGGACAAATAAAAATACAAGGCGAGGGCAACAAAAATAAAAAGTCAAAAATAATATCGTCAAGTGAAAGAGTGAATGAAAAGAAAACTAAAAAACCTAATATGACATCTATGACGTATGGTACGACTTCTAATTCTGAAACCAGCCAAGCTGACCAATTAAAATATGAGAAGTACACAGAGGTAGTAAAAAGCAATATTGATTATGATTATCTACGAAGCACAGTAAGCCGTCCAGAGATTATTGATGAAATGCTAGAGGTTATTGTTGAAACGGTATGTAGCAGTAAAGACACGTTAAGAGTAAGCGGCGAAGATAAACCACAAGAACACGTTAAGGGTAGATTGTTGAAATTAGCATTTACGCATATTGAGTATGTGTTAGAGTGCTTAATGGCAAACACAACGAAGGTACATAATGCAAAAGCATATTTATTGACCACTTTGTATAATGCTCCGTCTTCTATGGCTAATTATTATCAGCAAGAGGTTAATTATGATTTGCACGGTGGCGGACGTGTTGCTTTTGGTTGATGAGTATAGATAACCTAGCCTATATCTGAAAGGTGATGGGGTTTATTGATGTGTCTTGGATTGCGCTTTGTTGTTTTTTGATTTCGTATTTGATAATGTATGTATAATGTGTTATACTGTATGTACGGAGGTGTGATTATGGAAAAAACAATTGAAAGACCCGAAAAATCACAAACAACTACGATAAGTGTTAGGGTTGATGAAAGTGTCAAGCGTGAGGTTGAAGTCCTTTTTGAAGATATGGGGATGAATATTAGCACGGCAATAAATATGTTTTTTAGACAGTCTATTTTAGAGGGAGCAATTCCTTTTCAGCCACGAGCTAAAAAACATAAAAGTATATCTCTAAAAGAAAGGCTAAAAGACTATAGCGGAGATTACAAAACTGAAGAATGGGATACTGGTGAACCTGTAGGCAGAGAGGTGTTTTAATTGGCGAGTTATAAACCAAAGCAAGGCGACATCATAAGAATGGATTTTGACCCAACGAAGGGACACGAACAACAAGGTCGCCGTCCTGCTATTGTTGTAAGCAACACCACATACAACAATTTTGCCCGTGGCGTTGCTATGGTATGCCCTATCACAAACACAGATAGAGATGTACCAATACAACCAAAACTAGACAGCAGAACCAAAACCACAGGGGTTATAATGGCAGACCAAGTAAAAGCATTAGACCTTACAAAGCGAAACGCCGAATTTATCGAAGAACTACCCTATGATATTTTAGAGGAAGTTTGCGATATAGTTAGTGAATTTTCGGTGTTGGGCGGGTAGATTTAGGTTTGTGGGATAAATTACCACCGTTTACACTTAGGGAAATTCACCCTTGAGAGCGTATCAACAACCGTGTAAATACAACAATTCTAACCTAACCCTACAACTCCATATCCCAACCCCTATCTATTTCCTTCGGTTTGGGCATTAATTCGGTTATCTGCTCTTGCATACCTTGGGTTATGCCATAATGCTTTTCAATGTCTTTTGCTATGTCTTCAAAGCCAGCCCTACGAGCAAAATTTGCGGCGTAGTTTCGTGTTGCTTTTAAAAGACGCTCTTGTGCAGGGGTTAAGCTGTCTATCTTAAGACTACTATCATCATCCCATAGCAATGAGCCATTGGCTTTTGCCATTGCACCAAGGCTTATATATGCGTTTTTAAGTTCGGTTTGTAGATTGCTGACATTATCCGAAAGGGTCTTACTGTCTTTTGTTAAGTTGACAACATTCATTCGCACCATTTCGTATGCGTCTTTATATCTATCACGCTCTGATAATGCGTCTAGGTACAAATGATTAATGTTTAATTGTTGCCCATAGAGTGCCTCGGCTTCTATTTGAGTTTGGTCGGCTGTTTTTTGTTTATCCTCAACAACTTTTTCCCTAGCCGTAATATCACGCTCTTTTTTCTCGATATTGGCTCTCTCTTTGTTAAGTATTACCCTCATATCATTTTTATCTTTAATTGCTTCTTTTTCATTGATAATAGCCCCATCACGCTCTTTTAATGCATTGTCCCTACTTACACTCATCCTATCTCTATCCCTTGCGGCATTTAATACCGCTTTGGCTTCCTCTGCTGTCATATTTTCGACCGTTATAACAATCGAGGTCTTATTACCTATCAAACTTTTCTTTTCTCTCAAACCATCTTCAAGACGATTTGTTATTTTCTCACGAGCAATACGCCCCTCCAACTGACGCTTCTCTGTTTCAAGTTCTGATTTTAATCCAACCAACTCCGCCTTGGCTTCTACAACCTCGGTCTTTAGTGTGGCAGTAGCTTCCTCTAGCTCTAACCTATGCGTCGCATTAATCTCCTCACGCTCCGCCTTAAACCTAGCACCATCCCTCTCTTTCTTCAACTCGTGTACCTCTTTGTTGCCCTCTTTGGTTGCTTCGTTTAATATACCTATATCCCGACCAAAAACTTCTGTCATATGCTTATCCAAATGAAAATGAAATGTTTTCAAATCCTGCATATGAACAGCTAACTTGGCGGATACCTTTTCAATCCTGCCATCAACAACCGTCAAAGCATTTACCTTGGTGTCATCCTCTCTAGTTTTACCCTTACCTTTGCTTTTGCTCCTAACCCTATCCCAAACCACAGGCACAAAAGCATAATGCATATGAGGTGTAGTTTCATCCATATGTACATAAGCTGACACTACATTCTTCTCCGACCCACCAGCATAACGAGCGTTCAAAAATTTATAGCTTTCCTCAAAGAACAATCTCAACCTTTTTTCTGCCTCTACACCCTCAAATAACAACTTAGATTGCTTACTCTTATCATCATATACAATCTTACTAGCAAGACCAGCAGGAGCAGTAACAACCCAACTACACATAACATTTACATCATCACGGTTATGACACTTAACCTCTGAGGTTCTTTGTTTGATAAATTCTAATTGTGTCTGAACCACACCCGAAGCACCAACCCCATACGAATACCCATCAGACCCAACCATACCATTAAAACTACTAACACTCAAATCCAACTCTACATTATCACTACTCTTACTCAAATCTACATTAACTTCATCACTACCCGCACCCAATCCAACATCTATATACCTAATCGGCGCAAGATTATAATTCAAATGACTACGGCTAATATCTATATCTTGATTACCGAATGTCTGATACTCACCATTCTCTTTCTTGGCTCTCTCATAATGCCTAGTCATTGCCCCTACTTGTGTCTTTGTATACTTTGCAACGTGTGCCATAAAATCACCTCGATTAATAATCAATAACCAACAATCAAATAGAAACTTACAAACCATCGAATAAAAACAAAGCCAACAACCCCATCATAGCACAACCTCAAACCATTTGTCAACGCAGTATTACAAATGGCGTAGCAAGTTATACCAAAATTTCCGACACCCCTCGCCGTAGCTCCGCCCCGCCTTCGTTGTATCTGAAATTTTGGAAACTTGCCCTGCGGGGCTGGGTCGGCTTCGCCGATTAAAACCAAAACTCTCAAACCCCAACCCCACCGAAAACCAAAAACCAAGAAAGAAGTAAACGGTTATTCTAGCATTTGAAAAATGCAGAATAAACGGTTAACTCATTTTGGAGTTTTATAGATTAGGCATATATCGCCATATAAAAACCTCGATACAACAGCATAACAGCAACTAACCTATTGACGAACTTAAAAAACACGATATAATAAAGCTATAACAAAAAGTAGTAAAGAATAGCGCAATAGTACGGAACATCAAAACATCATAAAAAGGTTTGAGGTGGTTTACATATGAAAACAATTAAACAGATAGCGGATGAGATAGGGGTAAGCAAACAGGCGGTTTATAAAAGAGTTAAAGGCTCACTGCATACGGTTGTTGCTCCGTATACACATACGGTTGACGGTACTGTATACATATCGGAGCAGGGAGAAATTCTTATAATTCAAGCGTTCTCTAAAACTGATACATACAAGGACACACATACAGAAGTACATAATGGAGCGTATACACATACACACACAAATGATAATGAAGTATCATTTTTAAGAGAACAAAATAAAACTATTTTAGAACAATTAGCAACAAAAGACAAGCAACTAGAGGATGAACGATTGCACAGCAGAGAACAATCAAAAAGACTTGCCGACCTTGCGGAACAACTTGCAGAGTTGAACCGAAACAATCAAATTTTACTAGGAAGCGAACAAACACGAAACAGCCAAACCAGCCAAAGTTTTTTGGATGACGGCGAGGAAGTAACCAGCGTTAATGATAGTATCAAAAATCAAGGGTTTTTTAGTAAACTGTTTAAGAAAAATAAAAGAATATTATGATACAAAAATTGATATTAATTTGCAATCATATAACTGTCATCTTGAATTACATAGATGACGGTTATATGATTATTTTTGTCTTCCAAAAAGTCTTTATTGCATTGAAACGATTGTTTCTATGTTTTATATCAGTCATTAGAGGGCGCAAATAACCAAAAAATTTAAAAATGCTCTTGAAATTTTAATTGCAATAGTGTATAATTCGACTAAGGAATAATAAGGAATTTTAGATAGACGGCAAATATATTGGAAATAAGATACTTAAAAGGGTGAAGTGTTTTGAGAGGATGCATCAAGAAAACAACGGATTATATGTGATATGTACATATAAATTTAAAAAAATAATATACTTTTAAAGGAGAGATGAAAATGGTTAATTACATTGGTAATGCTTATATACCAAATACGATTGATCCAATGTGTGCAAGTCATCAAGGATGTGCTGGAAATCACGGATGTATGAAAAATGCTTGCTTGGATGATGCACCTGAATGTCCGCAGTATACTTGTGCTATTAATGTTTGTGCAGGACAAACTGGAGGACCGTGTCAACACGACACTTGTGCTTTTAATATGTGCGCTTTAGATACCTGTCGGATTAATTTTTGTCCAATAGCTGGATGCATAGTAAATATCTGTTTCCTTTTTAATGATGATTTAGAAATTAACTAGATATGTATTTAGCTACCTTGTGTCCGAAAACTATTTGTAAATGATTTTAGAATGTATAACATATGGACTCCTATATTGATAATTAAACTTAATTGATGTGAGTGCAACATCTGTAGTGTGTTATCAAATGTAGGAGTTTTTTATAAATCTAATAAAAAAATGGGGCGATTGTGATTGAAAAGTAAAATTCAAAAATTAGATGTCAAACTAATTGTTGCAATTGTTATAGGTGTTTTTTTGCTCTTGTTATCCGGAGGTATAGTCCTACGTGATATGGTTAAACAACCTTATCTTCAATCGCGGGCGGAAAATATAGAGGGTATCTTTCCTGTGCATATGTCTTCTGCTCATATTTCCTCAAGATTTCAAAGAGAACTCGAAGATGATGCTTTATATATTCGAGCAGAAAGAATTAGTGGCCGTCAAACTTTGATTTTTGACTTGGAAGAGAATGTATCTACGGGTTTTTACATAGTTAATTCAAATACAGAAGGATATGTGACAATAAGCATCAAAAAAAGTGATATCGAAAAGATTATAGATATATCAGGTGAATTTGATGATTATATAAATATAGATGGTTTTTACGGAGGCAGAGTTGAATTTGTTATTAGGTACAATAGAGCTATGGGAGTAAAAACTGTTTTACAATGGAGTCAGTGATAAACAGTAAACTAAAATATAAATACAGGAGATGAGTTGATTTATGAAATATTCTAAATACAATTTATTGATACCCAACAGTGATGACAGTGATAATTACTTTTTATTTAATACTTTTAATGGTAGTTGTCTTAATATAAATGCCGATACCGCTAGACAAATACAAAATGGATCAATAAATGGCATAAATGAAGATGTTCGAAATATTTTTATGAATTCGGGAATTATAATACCTAGCAAAGTTTATGAGGAAAAAATTTTCTCATATATGCACGGTAGTGAAAAGTACGGCTCAATGCATTTAGCTGCTACGGTTCTTTTAACTTGGGCTTGTAATTTGCAATGTATTTATTGCTTCCAAGGTCACGAAAATAGAATTGGCAATATGTCTATAGAGGAAGCAGATAGACTTATTAAGTTTTTAACTTTATCAGCAAAGTACAGAGGCTCTAAAAGTATCAGTATTGTTTTGTTTGGCGGAGAACCCTTAATAAATATTGATGTTGGTTTTTATATTCTTGAAAAAGTTAAAAATTATTGCAATGAAAACGATATGCTTTTTTTCAGTAGCATAATTACAAATGGAACTCTTCTAAATATAGGAATTGTAAAGAAATTGCAGGAATATAATTGTCAAATGTTACAAATAACCCTAGATGGAGTAAAAGACGTTCATAATACACGAAGAGTATATGCAAATAACAAGGGTTCTTTTGATGAAATTATTGATGTTCTTAAATTGATGAATAGCTATAGTGAAATCAATACCGTTATAAGAATTAATGTAGATAAAATAAATGAGAAAGATACATATAAACTCCTAGAGTACATAGGTAAAAATGGCATAAATCTAACTAATTGTAGAGTGGATTTTGGAATAGTGCGTGGTGAAACAAGTGCTTGTTCTGGATACTCTAGTAATTGTTTTGCTGAAAACGAAATAGGCGACCTACTTTACGATTTATGGAGTTTTGCAGAAGAGCAAGGATTTAAGTTTAATATAAAACCAATGCGCAGAGCTATGCATTGTGGACTATATAGAGATAATCAGTATACATTTACACCTAATTTAGATATATACAAGTGTTGGGAGCAAGTCGGTGAAAAAGAACATTTAATGGGTAAATTAGATGATGATGGAAAATTCGTTAATACTACTTATGCCTTTTATGATTGGATGTCTGTAGATCCTTTAAAAAATTCAGAATGCAAGGAATGCGTTTACTTACCTACCTGCGGTGGAGGTTGTGGCGTTATAAGCTACAATCAAACTGGCACATATCACTCTTCGGGCTGTTTTAAAGTAAAGGGCACTGTCGAGAAACAAGTCCTAAAATACGTCGAAGGTGTTATGAAAGCTAAGGAAAAAGCTCAAAATTGCGAAGCTAATTGTTGCTCAAAGGAGAAAGAATGCTGTGAAAAGCAAAATTGCGAATAACCTCACAACAATCCTAAAAAACAACACCTTCATCCTAGGAATAGCTTGGAAAATATCAAAACTACGCTTTCTAATAAAAGTAATAGTAACGATAATATCGGCTATTCTACCTACAGCAAACATCCTTTTAGTCCGTTACATAATTTCTGCATTAGAAAACGACGCAGAGCGAAGCGGTGCTGTGTTACAACAAATAATTATTGTTATAATAGGCTTGTCAGTAGCAATGTTAATCCCGAAGATTTTTTCGGCATTTAATACGGCTCTGATAGAGCCTATTTTGGCTTCACGAATAAACAATTATATGAATACAGTATTCTTTGATAAGGCAAAAGAATTTGAATATAAAAACTTTGAAGACCCTATTTTTTATGATAAATATACTAGAGCGTTAAAGCAATCAGAAAGTATGCCCCATACCGTTTTTAATTCATTCTTTCAGCTGTTAGGCAGTATAATAGGTCTGTTTGCTTTGTCGGCATTAATAATATCTATGGACTGGATTGTAATTTTGTTCGCTGTTTTTGCGGTGGCGGTAAATTTTGTTCAGTCTATAATTTCAAGTAAACTAAATTTCCAAACCTCACAAACATTAACGCCTATATCAAGAAGACAAAATTATATAAAGAGAGTGCTTTATAATGCCGCATTTGCTAAAGATGTAAAATGTAATGATGTTATAGGTACTGGTAAGAAGCACTACTTTGAAGCATTTGGCGAGTTGCTGAAGGTTCTTAAAAAATATGGATGGAAGGTAGTTACAATAAGCATTATTGTTGCCCTGCTAACCGCAATTTCTTCAACTGGTATGATGGTTTATCTATTTATTGGTGTATGGACAAGCCTTTATACGATAGCCGAATTTTCTGCTTTGATGAGTTCCGCAGGACAATTTGAAGGTAACCTAAACTCATTTTTCGGAACAATAAATAACTTTTATAAAAACAGCTTAGAAATAGACAATCTTAAATTCGTTTACTTCTATAAGAAAAAACCATCCGAGGGAGATTTGGAGTTAGATAGTAAAAATCCAATAAAAATCGAAATAAAGAACCTATCTTTTAAATATCCGAACTCTGAAAAGTATGCCTTAAAAGACGTTTCGTTTAATATTATACCGAGAGAAAAGGTTGCTTTGGTCGGAATGAACGGCTCAGGAAAAACAACATTAATAAAGCTAATTTTAGGATTGTATGAACCTGAAAGCGGCGAAATATTAATCAATGGCAAAAACATAAATCAATACAAACCCGAAGAAATCCAAAAAAATGTGGGTGTAGTTTTTCAAGACAATAATGTTTTTGCTTATTCCGCTAAAGAGAACATAGCTTTTGAGGAAGATTTACAAGATAGTGCTATTGATGTCTTGCAAAAACTAGGTATGTATTCAGGCATAATGTCTTTGCCGAAAGGGGTAGAAACACCTTTATCAAAAGAGTTTGATGAAAATGGTATTTTGCTTTCTGGCGGAGAAATACAGAAAATTTGCATAGCTAGAGCCTTAAACAAAAAAACAGGGTTATACATATTTGATGAGCCATCCAGCGCATTAGACCCAATGGCTGAACACAAAATGAATGCCTTATTCTATGAAGCTACGGATATGACAACAATATTCATCTCTCACAGACTGGCAACAGCTGTTATGGCTGACAAGATACTTTTAATGAATAATGGTGAGTTGGTTGAGCAAGGTACACATAAGGAATTAATAAAATCCAAGGGTATTTACAATGAGTTATTTAGTATGCAGTCTGAAAAGTATATTACCAAATAATTTAATTTATAGATTTATGTGTTAGTCAAACTTCCACCCATCTGCAAAAAATACTTGCATTTGTCTGTCGATTGGTGTACAATGGTGTAAGATTGTTTTGCTAAGACTAATCGTTGGGGGTGAATTTCTCAATGCAACACCCAAAAGAAAACAGCGGAATAAATAACGATATAAAAGAAAATATTGAAAAAGATAACACGCTATCCATAACAGATAAAATCAAGACACTACGCAACCATAAAGGTATCAGCCAACAAGCTATATCCGACTATGCTTTAATGGGTCAAAAGAAAATATCACGTATTGAAAATGGCGAGTATGAGTATGACAAGACGGATTTAGAAGTCGTTAAAAGGTTTCTTGGTATTGAAGGTATGCCTTTGACGGAGGATGAGTGTAGTAAGTTTAGAAGACGTTTATACCATTGGCATAATTTAATTAAAAATAGACAAGTGTATGAAGCAACTGTATTGCAAGACGAATTAAAAAATATCGTCAGTCTTGAGCTTTTCTATTTCGATTTGCCTACGTTGTACCGAATTTTCGAGGTTTTGTTTTTGCTGACTGAAATTAGCCTTTCGACCGAAACAATAAAGGATTTTAGCGTTGTTGAAGAAAAATTAAAATATCTTGAAGGTGTTTTTGATGAAATGAACACCGAACACCGCTATTATTACAATTACAATTTGGGTACATTTTATAGTTTAAAAAATGATTGCGAAAAAGCCTTGGAATATTACAAGCAAGCCCTAGATATAAAGAAGCAACACAAAGATGTTTTGTCTAACGATGAAGAAAGGCTTTACTATAGCCTAGCATTATGCTACACAGACCTAGAACAACCAAACCGTGCGTTGGCATTTTTGAATAAGATACCTAAAAGAAACCCAAACGATATAACGACAAAGTACAGTTTAGGTATAGATATTATGTCTGCCATCAACCACTATAAAATAGGCTTGTATGACGAAGCAGAAGAAATATTAAATGATTGTCTTAAACAAGCGGAGGGCATAAACAACGAAACCTCTATCGGATTGGTCTTGCAAAATTTAGGTGTTTTGCACTTACGTCAAGAAAATTATGAAAGAGCTATTTGGTATTTTGACCATTCATTGAATTTTTTTGATGAAGATACACGCTATCACGCTTGGGCATTATACTACAAAATCCGCTGTATGATAGGGCTGAGGAACTTTAACGAAGCCGAAAGAACATTGAGGCAAATCTCGCCTTCACTGAAGAAAAACGATAAATACATAACCCTTTTAGAAACATTAAAGCATATCGCATATTTAAGCAGAAATGTAAGCCGCTATGACAAAACACCAACAGCCGCATCAGACTTTTTTCGAGCATCTTCACTCATAGGTTTAATGATGTTTTCAAAATATCGCCTGGCATGAGCCCAGCAACCTACCAAGGTGATGTTGTCAGGCAGGGCTTTGTATGCTCCGTCGCCATCGCAGTGGAGATAGCCTGAAAAATCGCCATCTGTCAGAAACTTTTTCGGATGGACTTGCCCCTTGGTTTGGGTATATTTATAGATAACGATTTTCTTATCTGATGCCCCACTGGTTCTATACACCCATTGACAAGACTTGGTTTGCGCTGCTCGTCCTTCTTCCTTAAGAACTTGAACTGATGTGCCATCGGAGTGAATGACAGATTCAGACAGAAGGTGAGATTTCATCAAGTCATAGAAGCCCACAAGATAAGTCTGCACACATTTGATAACCCAGTTTGACATATTCTGCCTAGATATACTAACTCCATCGTGCAGAAAGCCTTTCTCTATTCGATATAAAGGCATACCATTTGAATATTTCTGATATGCGATATGTGCTACAAGAGATGGAGATGCGAGTGAGCCCGCAATTAGAGGTTTTGGAGCATTTGCTTTAATGATAACTTGTGAACCGTCTACTTTGTTGATTGAGTTATTAGGTGTAGAATTACTAAGATGAGAAGCAGTGTTAGGTCGATTGTGGTTAGGGCTGGAAATAGAAATGGTATCACTGGGCTTAATTCCCTCACACTTAAGATTGGCACAAATATAGGAATGAGTAACGTGCTCTTTGACAATAGCCTGAGCAGGGATTATTTCAATCTCTCTCCTGATAGAAGGTCTGTTTGTGTCTTTAAGAATCTCTTCACAACTAGGACAATCACGCTTATCCTCAGGTAGCTCATAATCAACACGAACAACGGGCAAAGCAGATAGGCCTTCTTCTCGCTTGCCTTTGCGTTTCTTACGTTTATATGTGATTTCTTCGGTGCTATTTACATTATCTGCCTCTGAAACCACCTCTAATGATTGCGTGGTTACACTATGTTTATTTAATATACCCTCAAATATGGATAGTTGTAGTTGGCTTGAATCAGTTCGTTCCGAAGATACTCCGAATTGACGACGTTTAAGGTAAAGCAGTTGACCCTCATAATGAGATATGAGAGCTTGCATCTTTGCAATCATCAAAGACTGTTCTTTAATCTGAAATTGCATAATATCGAATTGTTCTTTTATTGCCAAAGGCAACTCCATTGTTTTATCCATACTTTGATTATAGCACAAAAACCCCGAAAAATCAAGTGTTTTCAGGGTTTTTGTTTGATATTTTTCTAAAAAATCCTACGCTTGCAAAACTTCATTACGTTTAAGTTTTAACTCAACCCTAGCACCACCAAGCAGGATAATCAATTCCTCGGCAGTAAATACCATAGTTGATTCTGCATGGCTGGAGGGCCATCTAAACTTACCCTTTTCCAATCTTTTGAATAACAGCCAAAAACCATCTATATCCCATACTAGAATCTTCAATCGGTTTCGGCCACCATTGCAAAACACAAAGAGTGCGCCGCAGAATAAATCTAGGTTAAAGGCATTGGCTACGATTTCTGATAAACCGTTGATGCTTTTGCGCATATCGGTTTTCCCACAGGCTAGATAAATCTTTCTGTCTGATAGGTTTAGGATTGCAGATGAGGTTGTGGGTTGTATGGATGTTGTATCCATCATACTCTCACCAACCTTTCCAGCAACTTATCTAATTTATCCATAGGATAAAGTGCATCTGCTAAGATTTTTATATCTCCTATTTCGATGTGGATTTGACCTACTTGTTGGGTGGAGTTTGGCGTGGGATATGACGATATAGACCGAGCGGGTGTAGTGGGCTTTGCTGATGCAGGTGCAGAGGTAGCGACCATAGAAGAAATCGTCGTTTTATCAGCAATGTCAATCGGCATTTGTGGTAATGATGTGGATGGTGCAAAATCTGCACCTTGTACAGCAATTTCGTAATCTGTATCACCTTGAATAACGACTTGAGTGAAGCCTCTTGGTACATCGCCTTGCTCATCATCCATTTGGCTCATCAAGAACTGTTCACAGGCTTCGTTGCGCAACTTCTTTTGCCAGTAATAATAGATATTTTCTCGGACTCCTGCGTTTGCACAAAATGCACGTACACTAATCCCGCTTGCCTTGCAGTCGCGAATGAACTGTGCCCAATACAGCATTCTTTGTTCGGTGATTACTTTGGTTGAGTTCATATGGTCGTTATCCACTCCCTTTTTGGCATTTACTCCATAAACTAATAGGGATTTTACTTGAAAACTTATGAAACTTTGAAAACTTACAATAGTCGAAGTTTTCGTAGTTTTAGGAGTGTCTTTAAGGGTTATTATAGCACTATTGTTATATGGTTTTTTGGTTTTTGTTGTGATAGTATCTACTACTACTTCTTTCTAGTCAATGGTAAGCGTCAAAACCGTTCTCAAAATCAAAAAACTAGCCAACAATTATCAACTGGCTAGTTTTTATTTATGCCCGCCATTAACTTTACACCAATCAGGAATCGATTCACTCCAAGGCATAAAG
>Ga0123352_10006487_pt1 | contig 17903 bp, 8 predicted proteins | sample TergutLab28metaG_FD_89700 | JGI IMG/M metagenome (GOLD analysis project Ga0123352, IMG submission 89700) | Labiotermes labralis P1 segment gut microbial communities from Petit-Saut dam, French Guiana - Lab288 P1 | ecosystem: Host-associated > Arthropoda: Insects > Digestive system > Gut ... | reverse complement strand
GTTGAATATTTTTTGATTTTTTTAGACATTAAATTAACTTTAAAATTATTTTAACTATTAATTTTTTTTGGGGGGGGGGGGGTAAGCTTCATCTTGAAAATTTTGTTATTACACAGGCATAAGCTAGAAAAAGCCATTCCTTAGAATCGATTTTTTATTCCGACGCAAATTCAGATGGAGTTCGCCATGGTTACGAGGTCGTGCATGCATATATGTCACGTACAGATAAGTATATTGTATCTGTGAATGCTATGACGACGCCTGCAGAATAGAGGAACGGCCTCATTCCTTCATCACCGAGGCACTAAATGGCCGATTTCTCACCTACACGCCCCGGCCATTTTGTCCCTAGGGGAGAGAACTCCAGTTCCGATTAAATAGGAGAATGCAGCCGTGGATATGGTTACCAGTACTGAAGATGAATATGCTGCCTTCGCCTTCAGCTTATAAGTAAAAATGGGATCAACAGACTCCTCAATAAGTTTATAAGTGCCACTAAAAAAGACTGTGTAACAACCCAGAAGATAAGGAAGATAATAACAATCAGCATCATGTGGCGTATGAAATTAGAAAAACGTTTTCTTGCTTGAAGATAAAGACAATGCTATGTCGTGTAATTTTTGAGTTAAAATTAAAAATTAGAAACGGAAAATATTCCGGAGTTCTCCAAAGCGAGATTCTGGACCATTGTCACAATCCTTCAGCATTTCAAGTATTAAAGTTGTACAAATATTCGCCTCTAATAGAGCCAGTTATACACAGTTTTATCACATGGTGTGACTATAGTTAGAAGAAGATTTCTATCATTCTTCTTACACTGACAACAGAGCACAGAGTCTTTTCATTTTTCATGTTTCGCCATTGTTATTTCCCTGGTGCCTCAGTCCAGGCAACTGTCATTTCTTTCATTTATTTTTTAATTTCTCTCCCCTCCTTATAGAGGGTCAGAACGGATGCTTCCATTGTTATATAAGAGGTACAGGAATGCTCCAACACAGCCATGTTCTAACAGAGAACACAATGGCGGTTTTCTGCCCCTTTTATTCCATCTACACATTCAATATCTACGCCAGTCGCTCTTTTTTCCCCTCATTTTTCTTGGACTGTGGACACATATCAAAACCAAAATTTACAGTTTCTTATTTGACACTGGAAGTATGATCACTGACACTAAACATAGACGCATTTTAATGTCGCCATCCCAAAGAGGTAAGTATAGGTTTACAATTTCACTGCCACGTTTCAACAATTCATAATAATTATCGGTGTTACTAGATTTCTGTGCTTTAATCAGCAAAATTCTGACAATTCCATATCAACTAGACCTATTCAACTACTCATTTTTATCACAAAAATTTACGATTACTTAGTATATACAAGTAAAAGGGTAAAGTGATCCCGTTACCGGCCCAGTGTGGCCCAGAGGGTGGGTAGAAGTATAGCTCTACTCTTCCATGACCGCGGCACTAGAAGGAGGTGAGTGGTCAGCAGCACGCCCCGGCCGCACTTTACCTCCGGGAAAGGCACGGTACCCATTTTACTGGAGGTTGTGTGGTCCCCAGGGCCGGTCTGGACGGGCGGAAAAACTCGTCCCAACCGGGAATCGATGCCGGACCGTTCAGCCCGTAGTCAGTCGCTATACCGACTGAGCTACCCGGCCCACAGTCTATATGGGTAGGCACACTAATTTTACAGTCCCTTTTCACTCAATCCTGCCGGTAGTAAAGTGAGCACCATTTTTGCTTCCTAGTCGGGAGTTTTTGGGCTCAAACCACCGTTAACGTACCGGAAATTTACCGAGATTCCTGAACCGTACTTTAACCGAAGTATCAAATTCTTTCTTTCCAATCCATTTCAACTAATTCTTAACTACTTATCTGCCATTCCACGGTACATGGTTCGAGTTACTGGTAATATAGTCCAATGAAGCATAATAAATACGATGTTGACATATGTATTTAAAAGTGAAATGTATCTTTATTTCTACAACTTCATTTTCAATACAATGGCGTAAATTAAGTTTTCAAAACAGCCTTAGTTACGAAGAGAAAGATTCGTTATTAAACCGACCAAATATTTTGTCATCATATCTGTTTCTTTGCTGATCGTAACAAAGCCCGCATTTTTTCTCCAATATTGAAGTAGGCTTAATGTTACGAAAAAATATGAATTAACTTTTATTTTTCATCCGTTGAAGAAATTCTATACGATACTAATACGTACCTCCCAAAATTTCATCTATTCTTGTTGTATTAGTTTTGGGGCAGACCCGTCACTTTCCAAGCGAAACTCTTCTACCCACCCCCAAAGTCTGCTTGTCGTCAGATTCAGTTTCCTGCTTAGTGCTTGCAACGCAACCACGTACCGTACTTGAACCTCCTTCGGAAAAATTCGATTCCAGAAAAATTTGATTTTCAACCCAGTTTCTTATTACTTAATCCTTTTTGACTCTAGCGGTTTTTTTTTCTTTACTCCCCGTTACAGATGTCTGATCGCAAAATAAAAACTTCAGCCAGGGTTTAACTTAAATTAAAATGAATCTAAAATTCTGCGATCTGATCAATTGCTCTGAAAAGTCATCCAGCATAGAGATATGCTGTGATTCTTAAGGATGAAAAAAGGCATGTGTACCTTCTGTATAGACAAGTTTATATAAACGCCTTGAGATTTAGCGAAAAAAAATAAATTTAATTATTTCCCTTAGAAAGTAGCCAATATAAGCAAGAAAAACGAAGTGAATAATACGCAGAACAGCCACGGTACTATGACGTAAAATTGGAGGGCGTTCGTGAAGCTGGAAAAGCAATAAATATTACATATTCTGAGAATATGTTTGGATCTTTATTATTCAGCATGCAATCACGTGGGTCATATTTTCATCTGTGGCATATTACGTCATAAACACCAAGATTTAAAAAAAGTTATTTAATACAAAACTTGTGCTTTTATTTTCTCAATATTTGTCTGTAACATTTCTCATTCTAAGAAGCAATGAGCGAGATATGACCGCAAATATATATTGGCCTTAAGTAAAGAACCGTCATTCTTGTCATATTTTAATTTGACTGAAACTTTTTCGACAGGTTTTCGAAAAATATTCTGATATAAAATTTCATGAAAATCCGTCCAGTGGGAGCGTAGTTCAATGTGGGTGGGCGTGCGGTCGGAAGGACAGACATGGCGAAGCTAATAGTCGCTTTTCGAAATTTTGTAAACGCGACTAAAAATTACGTTGTGTTAAAGATTTCTGTCTGTAAGTGTTACATAACGGCGACTTTCAATTAACTTCAGGTTAAAATCCATATTTCTTGATGAGAAAGACTATAGTCGTTTTTGTATTAACCCTTTAAACGCCGAGTTAAATCCCATCTGCATTTGCTGGCATTATTAGGAACTCACCCTATTCTCCACGTTGGCAGGATAAGGGTTAAAATAATTGTTCATATAGCTGAATTTTTCTCAACGTGCTTTCCCCAGTCTTCTCTAGTTCCCTCCTTTCCCCAGTCTTCTCTAGCTCCCTCCTTTCCCCAGTCTTCTCTTGCTCCCTCCTTTCCCCAGTCTTCTCTAGCTCCCTCCTTTCCCCAGTCTTCTCTTGCTCCCTCCTTTCCCCAGTCTTCTCTACAGCCCTCCTTTCCCCAGTCTTCTCTTGCTCCCTCCTTTCCCCAGTCTTCTCTACCTCCCTCCTTTCCCCAGTCTTCTCTTGCTCACTCCTTTCCCCAGTCTTCTCTTGCTTCGTCCTTTCCCCAGTCTTCTCTTGCTCACTCCTTTTACGCCCAAAAATTGTCCTCAGCACAATATTCACGTAGGCACTCAGGTTCCATTTTTTTTTCTGAGCACAGATAAACCAACTTTCACACCCTTATAGAACTACGGTCAAAAGTACAGTTCTGTGCAATATAATCTTTACATTCCTAAATAAAATAAAGATTTAGAATTTAAGACCTAGTTGCAGTAGGTGCATTTTAATTTTATCATCTCTTTCTTACGACAGACATAAAGTCTGGTTTCGTTAATGTCATTTCAAAGTATGTGCATTGTCTTTACTTTCAAGGTGTTCATGAGTTACGTTTCCTTGTTACATTTTCTTGCAATTACTTCAAAAAGCATTAATATACATTTAGCCTTTCGGTATTTATTTTTATACCAACTTCACTATGGAGACTAATTAAGGTTTTGTTTTTTTCGTTCTATATTTTGTAAGTTTTCACCCAATAAGTTAAAATCACCAGTACAGACCAGAAGCCTGCGTGTTAAATTTATTTTGAATCCCTCCCAGTATTCTTGGAATTTCCTAACGTCCTGCTCTAAGAAATGTGTAAATCCAAGCCAATAAACTGTTCCTTCCACATTATTCCTCACGTATTATCTATGGTTTTGTCTACTATTACCGCTATAGAATCTATTCAGATAAAATAGCTCCCTTATCTAAATTTACTTCCTCGGTAACAAATATGAATGTCTTCAAAGAAAGGAACCCTTTTGTATGGAACGTTCAACAGGAGACAGATCCCGTAGCGAAGGAAACTTACAAATCTCATTTACAAAAACGTTTTACGCTACATTAATGCACTTTGCATTTAAAGCGACAGGAAATTAACATCAGTGTTTCATATAATGGGGCATTTGATTTATTGACTGCAGGTTCAATTGAATCTAAAAAGGGGAGAGGGAAGTCGTGAATGATTGAATGAATGAATGAATGAATGAACAAATATGTGGCTATTTTAACACTTTCACGGGTCGCTTTTTTAAAACATTACAAATTAATGTATTTCCTAAACCTATTAAACTCTTGTAGCAAGCACGTTAGGAGAAACTACCCTGAAGATGACGTTTTAGGTGGGGAAGTGTTAATGGATATTTTACGCAATTAATCTGAATGAAGCTGACATTGAACTATGAAGTTTTATATAAACTACTGAGATTAATTATGATCTTTAAACGTAGAATATTAGTGCTGTAATTTATTCCAGTTCCAATGAAGTCATAGTATACCTCAAATTTTGAAAACTTCCATATATTTATCAAAATAAATGAAATGAGAAAATCTGTAGTCTGAAAAATATATTTATTTTAATAATAGTGCTTGAAGTTCTGTAACAAGATTTACAAGTATTTTCTATTCATTCGCCTACATTATTGATTGAAAGGGCCTTAATTATAGCTTAATATACTTTTTAATAATGATACATTAAACATGAATTATAAGAGCTTTTCAATAATGTAAGCAGATGCTCATTTATCATTTCCTGGGAAGTTTCTACTAACCCCAGGATAACATCTTAATGTATCTCCTTCGTAGATGAAAATGCAGATCGAATTTTGTTAGGAAAATTTAAGATCAGAGATAAGTAAGGAAACATAAATGTAGAATAGAATATAATATTAAAACGGATGTTAAGGAAATAGTACCTAAAGCCGTAAAAATGATTTATGTTGCTCGGAAGAGGAGCAAATGCCTAACAACTTTAAAAATGTCAACGAAAATTTAAGTTGCTGAAAACGCGCGTAATTTAATAATCAGCTGACAGGATACTCGATTGTGGAGGAGGAGTCTGCGGCATGCAGTTCTAAACTTTTTCTTTCAAGCGCTTACATGGACGGGTTGCCATAGAAGCCGACAGACAATAAGATTTTCGGTGATAAAGGAAATGCAACCCTTGCTAGTTTAAATAGTCCTTTGTTGTGTTTCCTCTTTGTTATTATGCGCAATTTTTGTTTCAGTTTGCTCATGTTGATCACATTACAAGATTAGTCTGTAAAATTAACAAAGAGATTTCAATACATTTACAGAACAACAATAATCCAGTAAACGCGATTTATTGCTCTCTAAGCTTATGTGAAACTTCATTTCATTTTCAGCTGCCCTAAAATCCATCAGCAAATGTTGCAAATGGAATTGATATTTGTAATAACATAAGATTTAAGGCAATGAAGTAGACAGCGCTGCACAAAATCCCACTTCCACTGAAAGTGAAAGAAAAATGGGAGCTCACTCAATAAAGCAAAATATATTATATGAAAATCACATAAAACTAGTGTTAAAATTTTATTTAAATTAAGCATATATAAAGAACAATGTAATTTCAAATAAAGTTCTGGTTGTAGATGGCACTTTTCGTAGTCTAGTCTCGGAAGTTCGCATTCTCTTTGAACAGAGAATCAGAAATATTTTATGACCACAATTTTCCCCGCGTTCCCTACATCAGGGGGAAAAGCAAGCTTATAAAATTAGTGTGTCCATGTGCTACGGATTTTAGTATTTGAACTAGCTAACCATAATTTTTTCAAACTTTATGCTACTAGAGGGCATCGTAAACTATAATTGGCGATTTTGTAGAATCAGAAGTAACAACAGTATAAGTGAGCGAAATGTGAGCCGAGAGAGATATTAGAGCATTGTGCTTTGTGCTTCTAAACTTGTGTATGGTAACAGATCTTACATAGAGTTGTTCACACAATACTTATATAGAGTACACAATTTCTACAGGGCAATTGTTCTAAAATGTTCTTTAGCGGAAGTCCTAGTGACGAAACCTAATGAAAAACTGAAGATCAAGACGTGAAATTCGGCAGTAGTTAGAATACAAATATACGTGTAACATACACGTGTGTCTGACATATGGTTTTGTAACTCATTATCTACAAATATAACGATAAAAATCTTAAATATTGTATCTTTAAAATTTAACACTTATGTATAAATAATGTGCTCAGTTATAACATTACAGCTATAAAATATTAGGCATATTGGGCTACAAATATATTCAAGAGAAAAATAGAGTTTAAGAATGCATTTTTAAAAATTTAAAATAATCATGTACAGAATCAGTTAAGAAAAATTCTGGTAATTGCAGATGAAATATTTTTCAATGATTTTCTAAAGACTCGCAAAACTACAAAATATTGCGCTTTTGTTAAAAAGTATGAACACAGGAATGATATCAATTTTTCGTTCCGCTTCACAAAATTTTCAACTAAACAGAGATAAAAAATCATAAAACTTTGTATAAAAATAGTACACAAAATACGTTCTTTCAATTTGAACGTTTTCTGAACTCTGCAAACATACAAAAGCTCGCCTTTGGAATTCGACTTATCATTTTAGTATAAAATTTTTTTCATATCTGGTACATCTCATTACCCCAATGATTATCCTGGTAATTTATTGACACAAAAAATTAAATTATTATATTATTTTTGATGTGATGTGTTCGGATGTAGAAACCACCATACTAGGTTATGATGACTTTGGATAAATGCACTATGTAGATCATCAAAATATAATATAAGAGCGAATGGAGAAAAATTGACAGAGAAGGACTGCCTATAGCCAGAGATCTACAGCTTTATTATAAACGAGACCGTGTCAAAAGGACATGTGAATCTGGTGGCATCAACATCTGCGTCAGGGAGGGATTTAAATGTTTTGTGGCCCCAGGCTTTAACATTCAGGGGTCCCTCCCTTTCTACTAAATTGTAGTGTAAATATTTGTTCATGCTGGTGGAATGCAGTCTAAAATGATACGCTATATACGTGTATACTTTTATTATCAGTTTTTAAAATAATATTATCAGTAAGAACAGGAAAATAGTTTGGTTTATGTGATTATAATGACAATAACAATTCAACTAATAATATAATAACTTAGAAATGATTTACATTAGTTTTTACTGAAATACTAAAAACATGTATCTGTGAAACCATCTTGAACGGAAATCTTTACTTTTCACAAAAGTACACCTAGCTTACTCTATCGTACATAGTAGCAGTAATTTGGATATATAAAAAAAACAAAAAAAACAAAACAAAAAAATTTAATAGTAATAACAAAAATAATTATTGATTTTATTATGATTTTAATTATTTACAGAAGAATTTATTTCTTTTATTTAGGCCCCTGGTAATGTGAATGGTTAGCTGAAGCTTATTTAGCTTATACGTAAATCCGGCACTGATCTGCATCATAACCATAATTATCATCATCTATGTAATAGATCTATTTGTGACTGAGTACCTCAGCAGTTTAATTAGTGACGCTGTCAGTATTTGCACTACGTTGTGTCAGTGGCAGATCTATGAATAATCGTAATGAACATTTTTGGACGGATAATTGAGGGTGCGAAGCTGAAGTAGGCAGCAAGAAAGCTGTTCCTGGACCAGGCTCTGAACAATAAATCCCACATCAAGATCCTAAGACCGAACCTCAACTTTCGCGGTGAAGATATGGAGACCAACAGCTTGAGGAATGGCACAGACAGGGGGTCATAAAAGACCGCGAATTTGGAAAAAAATGGTTATTTTTTCAAAAATATCTTCCGAGGATTCTACGTAAAAAGTCTTTAGCCATTTGACGTAAATGGAATGTGAGGACAACGAAATATATAGACAGACAGACAATACATTTCATAAATGTGTTGTTGCATAGCAAGTCTTTCACACGAAAGATAATTACAGTAGCCCCTCAGTAATCCGGACGTCATACGGATTTCCTGATAATCTGGACAGTTTTGGTCCAACTATAACCGTAGTTCTTTTTTTGCCGGTGATCCAGTCATTGTCTAGATCACCGGGGGGAAATCTGAGACAAGCCTTACTCCGAGACTGGAGGCGTGGGTAAAGCAGGAAGAGCCGGCCACTCTTTAACTCCGCAGCCAGCAAGGACATGATCTCTCGAGTGTCGTAGCCCCCTCCCTTTCTTGCTTCGCTATTATAACGAGAAAATGGCCCACTTTTTGTATGATTATGCAATGTAAATTGAAGAATTTAGGCTCTAAGGTGTTACAACTTAGCTTTGAGTAACGATATTTTGTGTTACGTAAATCATGGAGTTTATTTAGTTGATACGAATTGCCGGGTAATCTGTTGCAGCCCTCCCCCCATACATTCCGGATGACCGAGAAACTACTCTACTGATTTTCGTGAACAAACATGGCTCAACAGCATACCACTGGAAAAAACATTAGTATAGAAAAATAAAAGAATACGATTCCATTCGGTGACCTTCAGAGAAAGGCGTAAGGAAAGTGGTAGACCGGAGCATGAAAAATCTTCAGGTTTCTCTTATGACAGCATTATTAAAGACCGGACAGCTAAACACAGGAACCGAGGGAACAACCTGCAGAGACCGACTAATGACGAGTGTGGGCTGTGGCGTAAAATGAAGTGAGGTAGCTGCATATCGGAATCTCTTTTACTTACCGAAGGTTGCTGTCTTAGGCGCGGTGGTGATTGAATACGGGGACATGAAGGACGGAGCGTGTGTAGCAGAAAGCCTGAACGTAGTAATCAGACTGTCTCATCGTGGTGTAAAATGGCAAGGCTCCGACGTGCAGTGTTCGAGATGCCGAGACCGAAAGGGCTAATCGAATGAATCATAAATACTGATCCTGTGGCCTTCAGTGTCACGTTTTCGGCAACGCTAAACGTTTCACACAACCATGAATTCCATTAACAAATTATTTGGCCTGGTAAAAACTTCGTGTCACTAATCAAATGTCAGAATTTGGTTTCCAGTTTCGCCTAGCTCTCAAAAACTCTCAATACCGGTCACTTCAGAGACGGCGTACCAGATATTAATTACAGTTATTTAGGCTTAATAATTCAGAGCATACCGAATGGTGATACATGAAGTGTGAATCAAAACGTAAGGATGACTCTTACATACCTCCTTGACACAACTCATTTTAACAAAAATCAGTTTGCCATTTTACCTATGAGTGGAAGAAAATATGACTCGAGAAAGTGTGACCAAAATTTCAAAACCTTTAAATAAAGAAATCTAATTACCGCAAAAACAAAATGTCCTGATACGAAAGTTTGTTATGCAATGTGAAGTCAATATCACTTCTAATTTACATGATTCCTAACCAGCTTAAATGTTATGTTACAGCTCTCTAAGTAAAAGAGTCCTTATTCCATTCTCCTAAATATTGTAGCTTCACCGTGTCCCTTCTACTTTAGAAAGACAATTTCCGTTCAAAAGCTTTTTTTGCAAAGGTTTTAAAAATATCCCGAATAAGGAAAGCGAAACAAAAGAGGGATAACATAGATGACGAAGACTAAAGAACGTAATTAAAATAAAGAAATTGGGCATGCAAAAAAGGCTATGTCGTAATTACCCGGAAAATGAGAAAGCTACTGAACTCTTGACGTTGTCTCCAAGGGAACGAAAATTAGAATGAGCTTTTCAGCGTTTCGAAAAGAGCAGAAGCGTTTTGAAGCATGGCGGGATGAGAATAATTTAGTAACTGATATAAGAAACCTAAATTAACACCACCTGTATTCCTCTTGCTGGGACTATATAACAACATTCACAGTTTGGTTGTTTGCATTAGTCACCAGGTGCCGACTGTGATATGAATTCGTTCCAGCGAGTCTTGAGTCCAAACTTTCAGTTCTTATCATCTCCACAAGGACAAACCTGCATTCATCAAGCACAAATTTGTTGTACTTGCATTTATAACTTATAAATGATTTCCTTCGAATTTGACTAAAATCTCACTTAATAAAATTGACGTTTATTAATATGGAGTTTTTTTCCTACTTGACAGATTACCGCCGGCCTTTATTACACCTTCTGGAGGTTATTATCACTGCGATCATTATATGTAGCCTCCATAATCGACTGTTAAACTTCCCCAACACAGGCTTAGGACGCAACGCTGGCAGAGCGTCTCGCTGAGAGTTGGACCGTCGTTTGGTCAAACAGGAAAAATAAATCATTTACTTTAAAATTACTCCTTTAAAATTATTTAATGATTTTTAATATTCTTGCAACGTTAATGTACAAAGCAACATTCCAGAAGCATCGCTTTTTAGTACGATTCTGAAATAATTTAATAAATATTCCACAAATATCAGAAGACATTACAGCGGGTCATAGATTACCGGATTATACAGGATGCGGGAGGTACAAAAATCGGTAAGCTGAAAATATTAAGTTTTAAAACATAATTTCTAAACAGGAATCTAAATAAGATATTCCGCCCTATGTCTTTAGTGGAATATACAGAACAATTATTATTGTCAAGCCGCCGGGATCAAGTTCGGGCCCTGGTAAAAATTTATTTCGGCTTCCTCTTCCAAGAAGAGGGGACCGGCTTAAAACCTCTCCACTGAATCGGAAAGACTGACTCTCAGTTGTGGAGCTACTCTGGCATAGTCTGAAAGCGTTAATTTGTACAGTCCACAAATATTGATACAAACTAGAAAGACAGAAACACATGCAATATAGCGAAAGGCCGGACCCACTTCCAGAAGACCAGGCAAGGTAATTTGTAATTTGTAACGGCATCCCCCCCATCCCGGGCAGCACTGATTTTTATTGTTGTTTGTATTAAAAAGCACATACTCTGTTTTATTTTTTACGCTAACTCGTTGCGTAATTTTTGAGTTTGTGTAGGTTATATTTATCAGAATCACACACTTTATATAATCTATTCATTGTCTTTAATTTAAATACTAGAAGGTAGAAAATATTTATTTGTAATAAACAATTACAGAAATGTCAGCACACCTACACCTACTACGATTCACAATGATACAGGGCCACTTAACAACTGAAAATTAAACATTTGATAATCAGAATCAATCAACAGATTCAGAGAAATAATCCGAAACCAGCAACTAAATTACTAAAGTTTTTGTAAATTTTTGCTCTACTTGATTTTAAACTTCCATTTAATTCATAGGAAGCGAACAATAAGGAAAAGACTTCTAACATTCTGAACAACACAAATAAGACCTCAGAATATGTTACGGAGTTCAAATATTTCAACACAATTAATAAATTTTAAAATATTATATTTAAGTTTCAGATCTCACATCAAGAAATAAGCAATGTAATACCACAAAATTACCATCTTTCATACATTTCTATACATTTTATGCACTGGAACATTCGAATCAAAAAAGTCAGCACATTGAAATCCAGGCTGTTTTTACAGATTTTTTCCAGACTAATTATGGTCTATTGTATGGTTTTTGTTTGGTTAGTTCTAGACACTGAAGAGTTTTGGCGATGGCCTGGATGTAGGGCGAATTTGGTAAGCTAGATGAACTGTTGCCTGTATTGTGCATGCTGTATGCTAAATAAATGTGTCTATTGATCGAAGCACTAATGGAGTGTGTTATGAAGGAAGACGAAAACAAACTAAATTCATCAGCTCTCTAAGATTCCTCTTTGGGATGATTTTGTACGAAAGCTGCCCACCAGTTGGCAGCAGCTTCGCCCGAAAGTTCTGAACGAGGGAGTTCTCTTGTAAACGTCACGTTTGCTATTCAGAGTTTCGCCTAAGTGTTCGGGGGAATTATGCCAACCGCCACACATACACAACGCAGCTCGTATTTTACCTTCACGTGCCGACTCACTTTTTGTAACGTGTAATGCAGACACAGAACAAGTTGCATTGGCGTCGTTCCAGTCGATTTCTGAACACAGACGAACAACACGCCCACTAGCACACCCACACACCCAAACTCCAGTTTAAAGTCAAAGCAAAGCACGCGTGTGTTTCTATGAATTAATTTTCCACGTGCACGATACTTGTATGGCTTAATGTCCCGCACTTCGAGTGTCTCTTTATTGCTTATCTTTCCTGAATCTAAGGTTAAATTTTTGTCAGGGTTGTATAAAATAATAATTTACAATAAAGAATGCTAGAAACAACACTGGACACAATAAACAATAATTAAATTACCATTTCATCCCATCAACGTATGTCGTATATTAAGAAAATATTTAGCTGCAAAATTTTGTAGATCTTTACTAGTTTCATTTTAAAATGATCTGTCAATTAGCAGATGCATTGTGCCTAAGCACTTTCGTACCTACTCATGCACAACTGCCTAAATGAAACACATTTTCAAACTACTAGCTTCTTAGTTGTAATATTTGAACACTGTTGTGCAATATCATTAACAATCGACTCCGCCAGAGAATTCGTTTTATATCAAAGATACTATTTCAGTGACGTCTCATTTAAATTAAAATATTATATTGAAATTAACTACAAATTCTATTACCCCATACATGGCTATCAATAATGAAAAATTAAATTGTTAGTGGATTTTATGAAGCAAATGCAAAATTTTGGCATCTAATGGAGGAAGAAGTGTAGTCTGACAGTTGCCAAAATACGTTCGAACTGTAAATGTGTTTATTAAATACTAAAATTATTATTTATTGTATTATATTATAATTTATGTTCAAACTATTTTCACACAAAGTTTGATGTCCGTTGATTCTAGTTTTCCAATTTCACGTTTATCTTACTAAACGAAGCAAAATACTGCTAAATTATAAAAGATATTCATCTGAGTAATAAATAACGTCAAAGAGGACAGGAGCTGAAGGAGTGCGAAACTGGCAGAAGAAAACAAAACTTCTCACAAAAATATGTCTTATCATTATATTCTGTTCTTTAACAAATTTTTAAGTGGAACCCAGCAGAAGGAATCAATTAGTCAGCGGGGTTTTTAAAAAGTACATTAGAGTAAGATTTCAGTAATTATAAGGGCAGAGACACTTAGCTATATTGGATTATAATTAGGAAATTATTAATATAAAAATGCTATGTTTAGTTTTGCAATTAGCAGCGCTTAAGACTCCCTTCTTCTTCCATTTAGCTTTCGTATTTTCCAGAACAGTAAGACTTAATTTCAAGGAGCTTCTAATAGAAATTCCCTAACGAAATACTTCGTAATTATTTGCAATACAGTAGACTGGATAGCTAAATATAATAGTGTCTGAGCTTATAAGTAAGAACTAAAATTCTTATGTAAGGTCCTCTTTCCGAGTCATGGCACGGCACTACATGAACCGAGTTATTAAAATTGTTTTTATGATTTATTTATTTATTATAATTTGGATCAAACACAATTCAGCATTTTGTGTTTCCTCTCGCCGCGGGACCGCTAAATTTATGCCGAAGGACTGTACAAAGGAAAAGACATTCGTTGGTCAGTACATTTTCAGCTAGTTTGTTTAGTTTTCCCCCTGCTAATTAGCAGCCAATTTTTATTCCAAGCTCACCGCCGAGTTGCGCGAAAGTTATTCATTTATTTATTTATTTACGGTTTCTTTGACGTTACTAACAGTAATCGCCACTCTACGCTGTCGAGTTGCAGAGTCGTGACTAATAAACGGGAAACTATGTGGATGGATCTGTCATGGAGTAGTTTTAGGTATCTTCCAAGTATTTACATGGCGGTGCTCAGAAAGACCAAGGGAAATGTGAGTTAGTGTAGTTGCTGTCCCAGTTTCCTTTAAGTACCCACATAAAAAAGGTACCTCCTGATGCAGCTTGTAAGTACATACATACATCTGCACTTTAATCATTGGAAGACTAAAAATGTAAAGGCAGGTTTTGATTCAGTGGTCTCCGACATAGGTGAAAGCATATTTTCGAAAATCTCTAGAATTCGTAATCCCATAATTCGGAAGAATATTCCTATGAAGATAAGTACAGAATATTGACGAAAGTTACTGGCAATGAAATACCGAAGCACTGATAGAGACTCCTGTATTTGTGGCACTTCATTCACCACGTGCTGAACATGAACAGTTCCGAGCTCCAAAGCCGGCGTACGAGACGAGAAACTGGCGTAAAACCAGAAGACCAGAAGACCGAAGTATGTAAATAAAACTTCAGTTCCAGTTGAAGAATAAAAGACCAACCTGATGTCACTTGCTATTTTATTTCACTTTTTATGTGCTCAACATGTTTCGGACATTAATACATCCATCATCAGGAGCTTGCGACTGTGTTGTTGATTATCACATCCGTCGTTTCATTCTTGGTGTGTTGCGTGTTGGAAGTTTGAGTGGTGTCCGTGTTGTCTGCAACACGGAAACCACTCAAGTCCAGCCGCACCAAATATCCAACACACAACGAACCAAGAACAAAACGACGGATGTGATAATTCAATAACACAGTCACAAGCTCCTGATGATGGATATATTACTGTCCGAAACATGTTGAGCACATAAGAAGTGAAATAAAATAGCAAGTGACATCAAGTTGGTCCTTTATTCTTCAATTATTACAACGATGAACGGTCCAATAAACATAAGATTCAGTTGCAGTGTTACACAAAAAGCCATACTTTTCGATTAGAAATACAGATCAATTAATAACGTGTAGGGAAACAAGTGTTTATTGTGGTAATCACATAGAATGAACAAATAAACTGTGAGGCAAAATACACACTTACTGTTAAGTAAAGCAGACTATATACGGTTAAATATTACAACTCTTTCTTCCAGTGTACTCAAATTAAATATCGTTCCTCTTCTGAACAGAGATTTATCACAGAAAGATCTATGTGGAGTCCATAAATCAAATATTTTTTTTTAAATTGTGAACTTTTAATATTTTACGTGTCTTATCACTTCCAGCCAATTCTTCTTCTGGACGATACACAACGTATACATTTGTGCTGAAATAATATAAAACTTTTAAGGGTATTTTATGAATCTGAGTCTGAGAGGGGAGGAATTTTAACACACATGTGAGGGATGAGATGTACGTAGAAAATTATATTCGGAAAACCTTAAGATAATATACCGCATGTATTTACGGACTCATTGACATAAAATCCTTCCGATCGCACTATGGCCCTGGGGTCGACTCAGCCTCTAACAGAAATGAGTACCAGGAGTATTTCCTGGGGGTAAAAGCGGCCAGTGCTAAGGCTGACAACCTACCACTATCCTGTGCCGTTGTCACGATATCTGGGAACCTTAATTTCCTGGAAACATCTGGGTCACTCCAGGCCTGTAATGGGACTGCTTACCTTTATATATGGAATTATTACTCAAGTTAAGTACGTAAGAATCGGATGCGAGTCTTTTGTTTCAGGACAGGCCGCAACATTGTGTGTCCTTAACAGGATAAAAGGGCTTCGATTTCATTAAAATACGGAGGATGTCTTAAGTAGCTGAAGTACTATCAGCTACAGAATTAAGAATTAGGATAAAACAGAGTAATTTCGAGAGACGGTTTTGTCTGGGAGAATTCGCAAAGTTACGAAAAGCGACTATTAAATTTATCATATCTATCTGTGTGTCTGTCCATCCACATGGAACTGATCGGCTCCCACTGGAAGGTTTCTTCAAATTTGACACTTAATTATTTTTAGAAAACCCAGAGAGAAAATTCAATTTGTATTAAAATCTGATAAAATTTACGGATACTTTACTATAAAGACCTACCTACGTTTATGTGAATATTTCGCTGAATTCTTTTTAGAATGACAAATATTGCAGACAAATATTATGGAGAAAATCAAAACACATATTTTATGTTCAGTCAGGGTTTTCCATAAAACGTGCCTTTTATTAAATAAACTCGAAAAAATTTGTTGTGACAGAGAGGTCACAGATGACAATATAATATGACGAAAGAGCTTTGCATTTTTGTTAAATAAAGCTACAAACACACACTCAGAATGTTCCGTGCTCATGGATTTGCTACAGCAAAAATGCTTGCAAGAACGTGTCTCAGTTTTGGATTATACGTCTTGTTATTTCGATATCGGATTGCAATCAGGCGTTAGAAGAATATATTGTTCCCTCTTTACAGAATGCGTTTTATCTTATTTATGGAGATGTTTCACAAAAACTCCTTGGCCTCCAGAATATTGTCGCAGGCACTTCATTTTCGTGCTGTAAAATTAACCCTTATCGTGCTAACGTGGAAAATAGGGTGAGTTCCTAATAATGACAACAGATGGCGGATGGGATTTAACTCGGCGTTTAAAGGGTTAAGCAATAACTGTACACATGAACATGTCCATTAACAACAGAATGGACTGTCATTTCCTACTCTTTTTCGTCTTTCACATAGTCTTCATTTTCCTAATATTATGCCCATAAATACCCGGTCATCTATGTCAGGGCAATAAACAGACTAAAGACATAAACAGTGATGAAGAGAAGGTCATGCACATTTCGATATTAAGTAATTACTTCGGCGAAACTATAAGTCCTATAGCGAAACTGAAGTTCACGGAAAGTGTCTGATACGGATAATATACACGAGCAGCCCAAATACGGAATTCAGAAATAATCTTCTTCCAAGAAACGTCGATACAAATCCTCAAACAATCTGGGCATTAATGTTTAACAAAATAGCGTTAATTGGATAAGCTGCTTTATTAATTTTACTGGAAAAATAAGTGGATTTAAATGTTTCAAAGGTAATTTTTAAGTTTGTACGGCGAAAAAATATTGCTTTTCCAGTAAAATGGTCGTTGAAAAAGAGCGGGTTAACAGTCTTTTTTATTAGAATAATTCCTACCCTATACATAAACCCTGTGTACAGGGTGTCTATTACTCACATTTAAAAATCGTACGATATATTTAACACTAGGATGTAAAGAGTTAATAAATTAGTTTCAAAGTTATCAGTGCAAATGCTTTTAAGTTTCTTCAGACAAATTTCATATTTTTTTCTGTTTATAATTTTGGTGTTTTAGTCGATGGTGTGCCTGTAATGTGCACTGCATTCACGTTTTACTAAAAGTGTGCTATCAATGAGAGAGAACTGACTTAGAGTTTTTTACTTTTCCATCATCATCATCATGTTCCTGAAGGGTTAGGTGTGTTTCCTGTTTCTTGATCCTCAAGATGAAGTTGGTTCCTCCATCTCTTCCTCGGTCGTCCTATGTTCCTTCGTCCTTTTGGTTTATATTATAGTGCTTGTTTTGGTAGTAGGTTTGTGTCCATCCTCTGTACGTGTTGTAGCCACTGTTTTATTTCCTTTACTATGTTCTGCACTCCCGTTTTTTGCCTAATACATTGATTCTTTTCTTTATCTAGTTTTGTTATTCCAAGTAAGTGTCTCAAAAATTTCATCTGTGCTGCTTCTAAACGTTGTTCCTCTCTTTTCTTCAGTAC
>Ga0123352_10006479_pt1 | contig 17910 bp, 9 predicted proteins | sample TergutLab28metaG_FD_89700 | JGI IMG/M metagenome (GOLD analysis project Ga0123352, IMG submission 89700) | Labiotermes labralis P1 segment gut microbial communities from Petit-Saut dam, French Guiana - Lab288 P1 | ecosystem: Host-associated > Arthropoda: Insects > Digestive system > Gut ... | reverse complement strand
CTGAGTGGACCCCGTTCCAGACCCACTACTACTCAGAAAATCTGGTAGCGCCGGGGATCGAACCCGGGACCTCTGTATCTGTAGCCAGAAACTCTGACCACTAGACCACAGAGGCGGTCCTGCTTAGCCTACATATTCTCGAAAACGATATGATTTACATAAAAGATTTATTACACATAGAGGTAATGGATCACTCTGATCTACGACTTTCTTTTGAGAAAATGTTTATTCACTCCGATAGACTTTCAGGGAGTTTCACTCTAGATGGCGCGCAGTAACGAAAGTACGTACGTAGATATTAATGTAAAGTTGTCCTTAAATTTGTCAGATCGGTATGAAGTTGATAAAGTTTTAAAGAATATTTGTCACATATCCTAATATATGTAATGGGCAATTGTTAAGCAGTTTGAAAGTTATATCATCCTGGCAGAGAGAAGGAAAGAAGGAATGAGAGACGGAACTATTTCAACAGACGCACCACCGAGATAAGTAGAGTAAATTTCACCCTAGAACACGCCACGTAGGCCCAGAGGGGAGCAGATGTATAGCTATACTCTTTCTTCCACCTCGGCGTTAGATAGGGGTGGGTGGTCAACGCCACGCCCCTGCCGCTCTACCCCCAGGAAAGACCCGCTACCCATTGCATAGGAGGCTGGGTGGGCCCCAGGGCCGGTCTGGACACGTGCAGAAAATCTCACCCCCACCGGGATTTGATCCCCGGGCCGTCCAGCCCGTAGCAAGTCGCTATACCGATTGCGCTATCCCGGACCACGATCCTCAGATGTGGGAATGCAAATTTGTAACATATGTCTTCATAAAATGCCTATAGATTACCTTATTATCTGCTCAAATAGAAGCACGTAGAATGTCGCATCTCATGAAAACGTTCTGTTCCACAGTACTTTTACCTTTGTTCAGGATTCCTCTATCGCTATGAACCTGTTCTGTAGCGACAGACACTGAACATAACGGTGGGTGAACAGAGGACGAACATTTGTCAGATGGGAAACACCACCAACCTGTTGTCGGTGTCTGTTATCCGACAGGCTTACGAGATTTGTACGTTGCCAGCTGCATGTTCCAAAAATCGGTTTCAGGTTTATAACTGCTTCAAGAGTTTCGGAAGCTAACTATCATGTGGGACGTGAAGCCGTGTAGCTGAAAGTAAAGTTTTTCTTCTGCGCAACATAAATACACATGGAGGGAGTCTCCACACATTCTTAATCTCAGCACTAGACAGAGGTAATTGAACACCTTCACACCCAGGCTGGTTTATCCTCCGAGACAGAGCGGCCGGAGCCCATTTAATAGAAGACGGTTTGAGACCAAGAACGTGTCCGGACGGCTCGGAGAGAAGAAACTGTATCCTATGCTGGGAATCGAACCACGATTCCATGGTCGTCCGATGTGAAGCCTAGTCACTATACCCATTGCGATATCCTGGAGCATGTTATAGTGTAGTCTACGTTACGAAGGAACATGTTATTTCCATCTTCAGAGCAGAAGTCTGAGTTTCGCAGAGTAGAAAGAAACATTCCATTGTGCTCTTTACTAGTCTGTCCTAAATATGGAATGTTAAATTGCTACAAGACTGCACCACGTCACATTCCAGGAGAAAATCATTTCCTTTTCCACTGCCGCGAGAACCACGGATCTCACATTTATTTCTGAAATCTTCAGTTTCTAGTACGTCAGATTTGCAAACATAAGCGTATGTTGTGGAGATAAACAGTAAAGCTTCTGTGGGTCCACTGTGTAGCAAGTGCAATAATCACAGATTAAAACTAGGCAGGAATACAGGACGGATACTGCGGGGCACTCTTAGCAATAAGAGCAATGATCACGGATTAAAACTAGGCAGCAACGCAGCCGCCATCATGACTTCAGCAGTATGTAATTACTGCAAATCTGCTGGCATTATTTCACACTCGCACACAGTACATTATACCAAATCCCTCATTAAAACATGCAAAATACAGGAACAGAACAAACCTGCAGTCTGCAAAATGTACTAACTTAAACCCTGTAGTTAATATTTATTATGTGAACTACAAACAGGTGGGACTAACTGCCAGTGGAACAGCAACATAATTTGCACATAGGACCTACACAAACAAATAACATTAGCGCCAAATATATTTTCTTGGACTGAATGTCGAAGTCCTTTTACTCGGAAGTTCCCAGGTCCGAGTACGACCTGGACACCAGTTATTTTCACTTGTGCTGTTTGTGGGTTTCCTCTACCACTCAGACAATTTACGGAATAATGTCTCAAATTACGCCACAACCACTTCGTAACATTTTATTTCCAAATCCCTGTGCTCCTTCTAACATTAGACGCTGTACAGTGTGAGTCATTGACAATGTTGTTCAATAAACCGTAAATGAAAAGGCAGAGTTGTCCCTACCCAGGCCATGAAGCTACAAATGGGGCGCAGATTTATGGCTTCATTCATTCTTATTCTCTTCGCTAGATAGATACGAGTGACCAGCTTCACGCCCGTCTGCTCTACCCCGGAGTAAAAACCCTGGTACCCAGTGAATAAGATGGTGGGTGGGGCCCAAAGCGGGTCTGGACTTTTTTGGAGAAGAGAAAAATTTCTTACTCCTTAGGCATTCGAATTCCCATTCATCTAGCCCGTATAACTAAATACATATAGGCACATAATAAATTTTGATTTCAAACATTCGCCGTGTGGGAATGTTGTGTTCTTTCTTTAGGGTGATTCCCCAGCGTAAGAATTTTATGTGCTGACATTTTGGAATACACTTTTCCTTCTTCATAGGTGGTGTGAATAAGAATAATATTCTTCTTGTTAACACCACCTATGAAGATGGAACACAGTGTTCCGAAACGTCGGCACATAAAATTCAGACGCCGGGGAATCACCCTAAAGAAAGCATTCAGCCTTATGAATTGCCTGTTTCATTATGTTGCTCATCTGTCCATGCGACTTTCTCGCTATCGTTTATGACACAATCCATTTTTTTTCGCTGCTCTGCCATGGCTCAGCGGGTCAGCCGCCGGCCTGTCGTCGAGGAGTCTCGAGTTCAATCCAGAGCAGTTCACGTATGATTTGTGGCGGACAATGTGGCATTGACTCAGTTTCTCCAAGTACTTCAGTTTGCCCCTCTCACTACCATCCTACCAATGCTGCTTATCCATTCATCGATCCGCAAAACTGAACCGGGGAACTGACAAATCCTTAGCCGGACCAGGAAGGGAACAAGCTGCGCCTGTCAAAAGTGTGATGGGCACAGGTGGTGGACGTTGTGAATGTGGTAATGAACCTCCAAGTTCCATAAAATGCGGGGAATGTAGCTTGTTTCCTTCCTGGTCGGGCTAAGGACTTATCAGCTACTAATGGCGGTTTTAAATAACACACCTGAAAATAATGGTACAAAATTGTTAGCTGTTTCTAAAATTTAAAGTAGGTAGAAAATTTGTTGAACTGCTGAGCAACTGTTAGATTCTTAAGAGAAATTGTGCTCCCTGAAGTCTCACTTCTTAATTCTAAAGCCATAGTAAGTATAACAATCTCCTAGTCTTGATAACGGTTGTGTGTACAAACGTAGAAGAAGAAGAGGAGACTGAGGCTTGCCTAGTTACTCGCTTTGATTGCTGCGTCCACAAAGGCCTTCTGGGATTCCTACACAGAGAGAACCTGAGGCGTTTTCCTTGAATACAATAATGCTGAGGCTTGAACCTAAGCAATGGTTGTAATAGTCTAACGAACTTCTTAGAACAGAGTCCATATACAGAAAATGATCATCAATCATGTAAATAAATGAAATGTCTGTGTCTTTACTGGATAGTGGAGTCGACATGTTTCGACAGAAATTAATTCAACTTCAGGTTCTTAAGCAACTCTCAAGTAGCATAAGAAAGGCAATATATGTAAGTATTGAAAAGTAATCATTTACATAGTATCTCCCATTTTACTTTAAAGTCGCTTAAGAGCCTAATTTAGGTCAAAACGTTTTGCTCAGACTGACGGATAAAAGTACAGTTGTGTTGACTCTGATATTCACTTCATTTAGTTATGTCATTGACACACAACGGGTTGTTACATGTAAAGATAATCATTATTCAACTGGTCACAAAATAATTTTTTTTGCGTCCAAAAATATAGTGCTGTGTTCATAACAGACCGCCACATGTTCCCATCGCGAGCCAGATTAATCCAATCCACACCATCATATTTCTACGTATATAAGATGCTCTCTGCTATTGCCATTTTCACAGATGGGGATAGAACTCGAAGAGTAAACAGGTTTTTGCCTTCGGAGTTTCCGTCAGTATTTTTTTGTAAATCCCTTTCTCTTCACGAGTGCTACATGTCTCATAATCTCTACCTTCTAGAATTAAAATTATTAAGGTCTTTAACTATGGGCTTCCAACTTTCTTATAACAAAGGACCACACTTTTGTGGGAGGTTGGTTCGCCGTCCGCAAGTGGTAGATGCCAGTAAATGGCACGCCTAACCGCCTAAATTATTTTGTAATTTTATAGCGCATTCGTAATTCACAAATGTGACCGCTGGCCGCATAATACAAAGTGGCGGTCCGCGGGTTGGAGACCCATGCTCTAAGCAAAACATTTTGATTTTTTGGGAGATAATTGAAGACCATCGTTTCATACTTTACGTTTTCATTTCGGCTCGTTAGAATTCTTATCGTGTTTTCATCAACGTCTTCGAAGTCCGGACCTTCTAATCATTGCTGTCACCCCACTCACCCTGTTGCTTCTTCCACTGTGGTTTTGGAGGCTTCTCAGTATCCTTCCTCTTTGTATACTATTAATTCTTTATCTGGTTGTTCGACAATGTTACATTATTTTCACAAGAAGAAATTTATTTATGCCATTTCTAATTTTATTACTTACATAAAACGCATTTAATTCGTGTCTAATTATTTTATTCCATATGTGGTCTTTTGGCAGTTTTAAGCCTGCTGCTCGTGCATATAAAAAACATAAGTTCAGTTTCTCACAGCAAACAAACGCATTTTCGTTACAAAGGCTGGTCATTCAGAGCCATTAGGAATGTAATCACTGTTTGTTCCATGAGCCACACGAAACTCATTATCAAACTCTGTGGACAAAATTCAGAGCGTATCTTACAGTATAGTTCTGCTCTTTCTTTAACCTCGGCGTTAGATGGAGAGGGTGGTCAGCGCCACGACCCGGCCTCTTTACCCCCTGGAAAGACCCGGTACCCATTGTAATATATCAAACAATATTTTTGAAAATTTTCGTTTCTGCGGTTTCTATTCATATTCACTTCCTTAGTCTTATAAAGGGAGTGGTAAATGTGTGTATCCACCTTCTGTAACTTTAAGAACCTTCGCATCTTGCCTCCACAGTATATTTACGTCGCAATAAATATCGTTTCATTCCCTAATCGTCCTTCACCGACTGGTCTTTTTAATGGCTACAGGTTGTCCTCTGTGAGGTACCAAATTGAATTTTGTGTACAATTTTGATTACCGGTAGCCTTCGCAGGGTTAATGTCCATAATACACCATGGTTAGGCGAGTTCGCAAAATAGCGCAAAGCGGCGTTTAGCTTCGTCATGTCTGTCTATCTGTCTATCTCCCTATCTCTCTATCTGTCTGTCTGTCCGTCCATCCGCCCGTCCGTCCGTCTGCCTGCCTGCCTGTCCACATGCAGTACAACGGTGCCATATGAACGGATTTTCATGAAATCTGATATTTGAGTAGTTTTCCAAACTCTGTTGAGAACATTCAAGTTTAGTTTAAATGTGACAAGAATGACGCATGAAGACCGATACACATTTATGATAACATCTCGCTCATTTCTTATCAAAATGCAAACTAATTCAGACACACCTTGCATAGAAAATTAAAACACGAATTTAATGTTCAATAAATTTTTCCGAAAATCGTGCCGTTTTATGAGAAAATGTGGAAACATTTGGTACAACCGGACAGGCCACAGATAACAATATAATACTGCGCACGCGCTTTGTATGCTGGGTAACTTAAGGCCACAGACACACCCTAAAGATTTGTAACACTTATTGCTTTTTCCAAGGCAATGATGGTTACGCAGGTGCGCCTCGGTGTTACGTTTATATGTACATTGGCTGTCTTGTGTCTTGTGTGTTTTTGACGGAATTCCCGAAGTCTAAATGGTTCTGATGGTGCGATACGATAAGGACTTTGTTTACGGTTTTGAGTTACTGCAAACACAACGATATATTCCCGTTACAAGGTGTAAAGGAAAGAACGGTGTATACTGACTTGGTTCCATTAGAAAGTGTTATTTTTGGCTTCTGGAACAGTGATGGCCGGTGTCCAACCATATTCAGCTCGGTGGAACCGACGTTTAAGAGGAGCAATTAATTATAACCTCAGCTTGTGTCTGAAGACTTCAGGTGCTGTCTGTCTCCACAAACGTCCGCGACCGCATCGTATTGTCTAGCGGGAGGGGCCGTTAGGCTGACGCTCCTCTCTCAGAGTTGTATCTTGTAACAAGATTCCTAACATGAACTGTGTTCGCCACAGGGGACACCAATCCCAATCCCACATTCAACTCTGGGTGGGCCCACAAGGGGCCGTACTAAGTCAGGGGTCATTTTCAACAATAATTTGTCTACTTCATGTATTCTGAGAATGATGATCAATGCTGTGTCAGTGACACATGTTTACATACGGGTATTCCGGCTATCGAAGTAGCCAGATCTTTCCAGCATATAGGATATAGGTAGACGTGTGTTCATTTTTTTCTCAGTCCTATTCCTGTAATCCGTTACGTCATGTAAGACAAAATTTTCCATCTTTTAACTTTATTAAGTATTTCCGACGCCACAATTTCATAGATGGCCCGTGTTTTCCAGAAAGTCTTTGTGTATATCAAGGAAGCGTAAATTATAGAGCGTTACGACAAGGCTTCAATTCCGGAACACACGATACTTCCACTAACATTCTTGAAACTAGTTTCATAAATATTACGACATAAAAACGTGGGCGGTATAGTGGTCAGGGTAGGGCTGGACGACCGAGGAAACTGAGTTCGATTCTCGCCACAGAAGTAATATTTATCTTCTATTCCAAAGCATCCGCGCCTGCTCTGGATTACTCCCAGACTCCTATTGCATAGGTACCGCTGGCTGTTCCCTAGACTTAAGGTTAGCGGGGCGTGAACCTGACCGTTCACCTCCGTCTAGTTCCCACCTTAAGAATGACTATCGCTACACCTCCCTCCCCTCCTGCATATGCCTAACTGGCGTGCACAGAGACCACCTTACCTTGGCCTTCACGATAAGTAAACAATCGTACAGAACACGGAACAAAAAGTAAACCTTGAGAATTCTGTTTACCATAAACATGCCACGAAGGAACAGAAATTGAGTAGAAGTTTCATTAACCTTTGCTCTAAGAAGTGGGTCGTCAATGTCACGCTCCGGCCACTTTACCTCCCGGGAAAGAGACTCAGTACCCTTTGTACATGGTCCGGGTGGGTCTTAGGGCCAGTCTGGATGGGTACAAATATCTCGAAATCCACCGGGGTTCGAATCTCGGTCTTTCCAGCCCGCAGCGAGTCGCTATACCGACTAAGCTACCACGGCCGTCGAAATGTCTGAATACTATCTCAGATTATGTTAGGATCAATTCCTTCCACATTATTCCATATAAGCTATTAGTCTGTAATCACGCTGTCATTAAGCGTCACAAAGGGGAAACTAATGACATCGTCACTCATTGAGACACAAATAAATAACAATGTAGTCTGGAGAGTACAAATTGTAGAAGAAACTGTCTGCCTACATATCCTACACCAAAGCTAGAAGTAGTGCGTTCTGCAGCGCTGGTATCCACTTACGAGAATAAGATTCATGATGCCGTTTCCCAGAAAATTATAAATAAATTCCCACCGCTGTAAAAGTTCTGAAACTTGTGCAGCGCCAATTTGTCAGCTGGACGGAATTTCGTCACACGTGGCACGAGTAATCGTGTCATAACTAGACGGCTGCTGTGCACAGGTAAAGTGGGGCAGCAAACAATAATATTTACGAAGCAGTAACTCAGTTTAACTGTGTGTACTCTTTTTTTTTTTAGTTCGAATTCTCGGCCAGTACTCAAGCAAAGTCACAGGGCTAGGAGGACATTGCAGGAACGAAGTGCACAAGACCGTTGCTAAGTGCTAAAGTGCAAACAAAAGCACATTCTAGAAATGCAGTGGCTAATGAACTCGGTGTTGAGGCAGACACTTGGACGGCTATGTCCAGTAGAATCAGTCTCGCTGAGATGCTGTAGAGTCCAGTTGAAATGTGATGGCACACGGTGACGCACGGGATGGGTAGTGAAGGGGAAACTGGCGAATGGAGTGGGTAGCCAGTACTCTTCACACTACCGCGGAACATGGTGTATCCAGCATTACTACCGCTGATGTGCACACTTCGTCTGCCAGTAGTCGACTGAATTGACGCCCTCGCCGATTTAAATGGACTCGTCCGTTTCGCCGAAAGACGAAATCTGATTTCTGCGCGTGTGCCATCACATTTCAAACGCAGTCTAACACTGTGAACAGTACTCTGAACTTCACTGGAAATACCAGCTTGAAACACTTCCTGTTCCAATCGTAGGCTCAGATCCGCTATCAAAACTGCTTTGGAGATGTGATATGCGATTACAAATTCATGACCTTACAAGAATATTTTGAGAGGTTTCGTGTGCTCATGTTGTGGTGCTTAGTTCATGGCACCGTTCGGACTGCCTCCTTCATACCACAATTAAATAACATAATAATTAGAGCACAAATTTTCGGATATAGAATTGGTCTCAGTCTTGAGACAGCAAAAAAAAAACTTCTATTCATTTCGGTTCAATAAGCAGATCAATAGCTCAGAATAACTTTGCCTACCGGACAAAACTGAGTATATATTTCTTTACCATTTTGCCTGAGGATGTGAACCGACAGTGCCCTGAATGTTTCTGTTTTAATTTGTATTTTAAACACGGTACGAGCGCAAAGTGCGAAGAGTGAACGTTCCCAAGTGTGACATTCATCTTCGAAATCCGACAACATTCCTAATAATAGGCCTCCTGTAAAAAAAAAAAGCTTCATAATATTTGGTTAAAATTATTTTATTCCAACTATCGCGTGAACAAAAACTAAACAAAAACATTTCTCGGGTAAGGAAATATAATCCCAATCAAAATAAATCTATTCAGTTTCATTTCATTTTATTTATTTATTTATTTCCGTATATATTTTCTAGCAGGATAGTTACAGTGTGGTTCTTCGAAATATCACTTGCCAAGTACACAATGTCGTAACTTAGAGGGCCAGAATGTGTATTTTATCCAAATAATGAAAAATGGAAGAATATGCATTGTAATGAATTGTGCAAGTAAACTCTGTACACTAGAGGCAAGCGAGTCTCCAGAGCCTCCAAACTACTTAACCCCTGAGGAAATGCTCCCATTACCTATCGGACTGGAGGCCGAGTGGACCCATAGACACAGCAACTTAAAAAGTAAGCTGCTAGTGTGCCGAATCGAAGTCCAATTCTTCGGTCCCAGGCAGTAGCCTAGTCAACGTACGAAGCTCCACAGATCACGGAGTGCCATTTAATCCTTATGATGTGCCTAACATCGTAGTGTCAGGCTAACTATTTTTTACGTTGTCGTTTTCAGGATTGTGACAAGTTATAGACTTGTTAGTAGATACCGACTTTTCCGAGTGACCTGTGCTTCCATATTCGGCGGAAAGGTGATTGCGGCTAGGTCTGGATGGCTTCTGTAGGAAGAATATCTAAGGTGTCCGTCCAGTGGGGGGCTTTGGTCTCCAGTGTAGCAACTTGGCTTGCCTAATCAGAATAATGGCTTGGTGGTTACGATGCAGTGTTGGATAGCGAGTTATTGAATGCGACTGAGAATATTTCACAGCAAAACCTGCTTCTGTAATCACCCAATTAAGACCCAGCTGGCTGAAGTTGTGTGGCGTCACTCAGCGAGCCGTGCAAACTTCAAAACTGAACAGAGATGCCGAACAGTAACAGTTCTGTCTCTTCCTAGCACGCAACTGTAGCCGAGTCACTTTTTTGTATTAAAAAAAAAATCTAGTTTACTTTACCTCTATATTCTTCCTAATCTTATCATTTTGGTACCTACTTTTGAACCCTGGGTTTCTGACCCGTGGTCTGCCAGTTGGGTTATGTGGCCAGCAGCAACTTTTGTAAATTGTGTGTTCGTAACGTAGTCTGCCTTGCGACAAGTCCATAGCCTCTTGCAAAATGATTTCTCCACAGAGCTCGATTGAGTGCCAGCTCTTTCGAGTTCCGGTAGTTTTTTTTTTCGTTTCTTTAAGTTCATCCAGTAGCTGCTTACCTCTTCTTCCTCCCCTTCTATCGCCCCTTCTATCCTCCTCTAACAACGTGTTTTTCTGAAGCCAGTTCATATGCAAGGTGTGACCAATTCATTTAAAGTGCCTTCGTTTATTTTACGCACAGTGTTTCTTTTCAACTTCGCTTTAATGCTTAAAATTATGTATATGATATAAACATTACAAACATTTTAGGCGGTTAGGCACAACACTTATTGCGATTTTTAGAAGTGTGGCCCGCAAACCAGCCCAAAATAAGGTTGTCATTTTTACCGCAATGTTTGAACGCCCATGGTTGAAACGCTGATGAGAAACAACCACTATTCTGGCTCACATGTTGAGGCTTTTACATTTGATTCAAAAGGTGTTTGGTTTGAATTTAGAAAGGTAGGTCTGCTAATTGTTTTAGGTTTACCGTGAATTTGCTTAGCTATGCCAGGCAATTGCTGGAATAAGTAACTTAAATACTCCACAACCGATCCCAGTGGCTGAGTGGTCTAAAGTGTGAGTCTTTGACCGTTCGCTTGCAGGGATTTTGAGTTCGGATCCTGGCTGGTGCTTGGATGTCCCTCTCTTCGGAGTGTTGTGTGTTGTCAGGTAGAGGTCTCTGCGACGGACTGATCACCCATCCAGAGGAGTCCTAAGGAATGTGGTGTGTCTGAGTGTAATGGTGAAACCTCGACAATGAGGAAGCCCAGGCCCATTAGGGGCTGTTGCGTCATGGTAAAAAAAAATTACTCCATAACCATTTCCTTTCACATCCCTTCCCATTAGCCCTTCAATGACTGGGTTTCAATTTCAACTACTGCCAGAACGAATTTTTTAAAAAATTTAGAGTACCCTTAAATGTATTCACTATCTACGGTGCACTGAGGCCGGCAGCGTGTAAAGAATTAACGGTCTGTACAGTGCACCGAGGCCTGTATTGTAGGGTTATTCATTCAATACCATCTAAACCCTCGAAGATATTATAATTTGCGGTATTGAAGGCGTCTTCAAATAAAACCCCACATACACTAACTTCATGAAGAGACGTCTAACTTGAAAAGCTAATAGTTGCAGTGGCAGTCAAGAAATTCATTGCGTTTTATGGGATAAAAAATTTATCGCCTCTTTTACAATTGCATGACCCTGACCCTTCTAATAACACACATCATTTCCGTCCATACCTTTCATTTTATTCGTTTAAGGCCTGTTCTGTGTTGTGGCTCGGAACAGCCTAGAGCGTTCAATAGATGGATGTCCGGTGTTCGATTGCCGTCAAGCGTAAGAGCTTCATATCTTCGCCAAAGCGACTAAACGTTTTCTGAGACCTACTCAGCCCCTTCCTTAATGAGTTCCTGGCCTATTTCTCCAGGGGTGAAAGGCCGGGGCGTGAAAATAACAATTCACCCCATTTAGTGTCGAGGTTCCATTTAGATCTGCACACGCCTTCAAGACATCTGATATTATCATCTTCTTTGATTCACCTCTTCAATGTGGCTCCTTCCTGAAGATTTCCCTACAAAAACTGTATAAGCACTTCTATCCCCCCCCCGTAACGCAAACCATAAAAAATTGATTTTGTTTTTGTCTAAATATGATGTATATGGTGTATATGGTGTATATATGGTGTATATGGTGTATATCCCACTCATATTTTAACAATATTTACATTCGTGGAGAGCAACGTGTGTACCCTCGATTCCCTCATAATAACCCGTGATTTGATTGTTGGTAGTACATCCGCTAGAAAGGTGCTTTTATGACAATCAGCCAAAGTTAGAACTGTCAGCCGATATGAGCTTTTTGTACTATTCTTTTCTGTACTTGCTTTGAATAAATCTCTCAGAAGAAATCTGTTTCATTATGTTTCTTGGAACAATCTATTGAATTACTCGGTTTCAGAGTTCTAAGAGCACGTTCGAAAGTACAAATGTGCACACAATTTCTTACGGTATTTTCTATTACTCACGTGTCTGAAGTAGCATCTTTATAGTCCCTACCGTAACAACAGACTGCTTGCTGGTTTTTATTTTTAATATCCTTATAACATTTTTAAAAACCCGTGACCATTTTATGTACTCAATTATAAAATCCCGTTATGAAATTAAGCTTATAAAAAGTTCCCAGAGTGAAGTCTCAAGCAGTGTTTCAACATCCAGTGTTGAAAGAGGAACGCTCTGACACGCGGGTGTAGATGTTTTCCCCGCAGGCTCCTCTAAATAAATGTTATTAGTAATACATCTCCCTACATGGGCTGAGGGTTTATGAGAATAAATTGTACAGGAAGACATTTGGGCTTAAGATAAACGAGGCAACAGGGGAGTGGAGAAGACTACATAACAAGGAGCTTTAAGATATGTACTGCTCACCAAATATTATTTGGGTGATCATATCAAGACAAATGAGATAGGCGGGGCATGTAGCCCGCATAGGGAAGAATAGATGTGCATACAGAATTTTGGCGGGGAAACTTGAGGGAAATAAACCACTTGGAAAACCTAGGTATAGATGGGAAGATAATATTAAAACAAATCATAAAGAAGTAGGATGAGGCATGAACTGGATTGATCTGGCTCGGTATAGGTGCAGGTGGCGGGCTCTTCTGAAAGCAGTAATGGAACTCCAGTTTACATAACCTTCCAGGAACTTATAGGTGAGGACCTGTTAGCTTCTGATGAATAAATCTGCTCCCTGCAGGTAGTTAGTTATACCACAGGTTACGAGAGAACTCCTCTCGTAACCTGTGTACTGAACAGTAACCTAAAGAGAGTGACGATACCAGATACTGTATTAATACAATTGTTCCCCTGAAGCTGAGCACAGTAGTGCTCGAAACATGTAGATGAGTATAATAAATGTATTAAAATAAATAATTTGTGCATCAAGCTGGCAAAAAAAAAAGACTATCATTCTAAATTTTTTTCGAAATATTTCGCACTCTAAGACGAATTCAGTGGGATATTGTCGTAGATATACAAAGGGTCTTCATGTAAGGGGCCCCTTGTTTTTATCATATTTTAATGAAAGTTGAATTGTCTGTCAGATTTTCGAAAAATCCCCAAATATCAAATTTCATGAAAATCCGTCCAGTGGGAGATGAGTTCATGCATATGGGTGGACAGACAGACAGGCAGGCTTGGCGAAGCTAATTGTCGCTTTTCACAATTTTGCGAACGCGCCAATAGAACAATCTAGTAACACTGTTACCCGCACAAGCTAGCAATACGGTATATGCTGTAGGGAAGTTATCTGGTTGCTACTCGGATCTTCTTGTTTCTGTTTAAAAAAGAAACAAGGTTATGGAAATAGATTCTGTAATGCCTTCAGGTATAAGATTTCTGAATAAATAAGTTACCTCACTGCTAAATTTCTGCGTATAGCAACTCTCGTGCGAATATCCTTTCTACATTTCCAAAGGTAATGCTTTCATAAGTGATTATCAAGTATATTCTAGGTAAACACCATAAAACAATAGCAAAATAGTCTCCAACATACAGGCTTGGTTTAGAAATAACTGTACATGTTAGTACAGGTTATGAAGAGATATTTACAAAAAATAAAATTTGTATGAAGTTTTAGTGTGCTGCTAAACGACGCTATCGGTTATGCAGCGTCGGTAATAAATGAATGAGTGTGGGAATATTTGTGGAATGACGCTCACAGAGGTTAATAGAAATACTCGCAGGTAGACCTGTCCCAGCGCCAATTTGTCCTACAAAATTGTACCATGTACGAACGTTAATTCTGACACCGGGTCTCCGTTGTGACAGGCAAAAGATTACAAAAATTTAGCTAAATTTATACAACCTATTTCAGAACGACAGTGAAGAATGTATCCGGGCCTACTCGTGTGGTTGAAACAGAATAAAATACTAACATCCATTTACAAAATACCAGAACTGCACTCCGCTAATGAAGTAAAAGGATCCAATATCAGGTTTGATCTTGGAATATTTTGTGCTAATATTGTTGTAATCTGTCTCTCTGAGATCCACTTTCTTTCCTGTCTTCCAAATGGATTCGTCTCAAGAAGTTTTTCCACAAAAATATTAGATACCTTGAAAAGAGTAAAAATCAGTCCCTTTACAGGCCCGAAAGGGCTCAAAGGGTTCCAGGAAGTTAGGTTCCCCGATTTCGTGACAACGGCACAAGATGGTGGTAGGTTGTCAGCCTTAAGCACCGGCCGTCTTTACCCCCATGAAATACTCCTGGTACTCATTTCTGTTAGAGGCTGAGTCGAACCCAGGGCCATAGTGCGATCGGAAGGATTTTATGTCAACGAAAGATCCACGAACACCGGCTGGGATCGAACCAGCGAACTTCCGATTTGTAGCACAGCACCTTAACCACTGTGCTACCGCGGTCCCCCTTGAAAAGAGTAGAGAAAAATATTTTCACTTCTAGCACGTTTCTGTTCTCATAAGCCTACGGAAATATCTCCCTTGTATAATGGTACTTTTATGCTCTTGTTTCTCCAATTTGAAGTGTAATTATCAAGGATACAACAATTTCTGGGTTTTCTTGTAAAAGTAAGGTCCACCCCATGTCATGACTATGCAGGTACAGAGGAACGGCGGACGTACAGCTTTGACCCATGCTCAACGCGGCACTAGAAAATGGTGGGCGGTCAGCACCACACTCCCACCAGTTTACCCCCCAGGAAATACCGTATACCTATCATATAGGACAGTGTTTCTCAACCACCGGTCCGCGGCCCGGTACCGGGCCGCGAGAGATTCTCCTGGAATTGATAACTAATTTAAATGTAATTTTTTATTTGTCAACATGCCACATCGTACACGTAATTGTACTAATACTCTTTATGATTATGTCATAATTAATTATTCATGCTTATGTTAGTTTAATGTATGAACTTAAAAAAAATTGGAAATATACTGAGGAGTAAATCTGTTGGGACCGGGCCCTCGTCTTATGAAAAAAAGAATTTGCAGGGCCGCGATCTCACAAAGGTTCAGCAACACTGATATAGGAAGCTGGGTAGGCCTCGGAACTCGAATGGACACCACAGAAAATCCCGCCTTCAACAGAGTTCGAGCCTCGAAATGTCCAGCCCGTGGCGATTCGCCATACCGACTAAGACCGCCTTTATTGATAAGCCTCTGTTTTATTTCCTGGCATAGAGAACTTACTGTAGGCTACGGAGATATAGTGACTAGTTGAATGCACCTTTCACTATTCGAGAAATAGGAATAAATACAACCAATCACTGCTGAGTGAATGTAGGCCGGGATAGCGTAGTCGGTAGAGCGACTCGGTCCGGAGATCGAATCCCGGTTGGGGCGAGATTTTCCGCACCCATCCAGACCGGCCATGGGGTCCACCCAGCCTCCTATTCAATGGGTACCGGGCCTACCTGGTAGGTAAAGCGACCGGAGCGTGGCGTTAACCATCCACTCCCATCTAGTGCTGAGGTTAAAGAAAGAGAAGAGTTATATTTCTAATCCCCCCCGGACCATCGTGGCCTGTTCCAGGATGAACCTTTTAATGCGTGAGTAGCACTTGCCGCTTCCTACTGGTCGAGGCCTTGGTTCACTTCTCCGTCCGGACACCGAATATCCTGGCTCAGAATTTCACCATTTCCCTCAGTCCCTCAATGCCACCTTAAATCAAGCAACTATCGTGACGTAGGTGTTCATTGCGCGATGGGTGCATGCCTAACTTGATCCTGCGGCCTACTCGGTCCCCTCTCCAATATGATCCTTCCATTAGAGCACAGTGACAGCGGCGTAAAACGGACCAATCACCTCCATTTATAGTCAAGGTTAAGATAGCGTGCAGCTCTACCTTCTCTCCCATATTTACGTTTCCGTGCAAATGGTGATTTATTAGTTTTTTTTTGTTTTGCTGACCGTGCATCTCAGTGTAATCTTAGTAATTAATCAACTTGATGAACAAATTCTTGTTTTATAGTGCAGGGGATGGCCACCTACAGGTGTGATGATACCAGATGCTGTATAAAACAATTTTGACCTCCTGATGATGAGTACATAGTGCTCGAAACATGTAGAGGAATATAATAAACTTATTACGAAACAAGAATTTGTGCATTAAGTTGGTGATTTATTAGTTTACTTTTCACTGCATCATTCCACACTCTCCACAATTCATTATTCACTAGCTCTCCTACTGAACAAGTTGTCTTAACGATAATGCACTCAGTAGGTGCCGGGTTTGATTCTCGAACGTGACACTAATAGTCATGTCTCAGTTTATCCTTCTTTTGTATACTGTTTTAGGGAGATGACGGGATTGTCTGAAATCTGGCTATGATCTCTCTATTCCCCAATCGTATAAATAGTTTCTCATTAAATTTCTACCGTTATACGCTGTACAATTTAAGCTGTTTGCAGCCTTATAAAAAATAGCTTTAAACTGGTGTAAAAAAATTACATTTAGAATGCTGTGTGTGTCTAATAGTGTGTGATCTAAAAAAACTCGAAAATGAAGTAGCTAGACCCGATGTGAGCTGTTGCTCCACTGAAAGTAAGCATAACTTGTTAAACAATTTAAAGATTTGTAAATGTTATATGTATCAAATGACGCAGGTCTATCACTGTGACGAAAATCCGGTGTTAGTCGGTAGATAGTTCCAAGGATTGTAAGAATTAATATCAAATGTATTCTTGTTATTCGTTACCACATTTATGCAGGGAATTTACTCTTGTAATTATATACCTGAAACAGGCCATGTTTCTAGAGTGTGTAATGTAGTATCCGTTCTGTAGTTACAATTATGGTACATATAACGTTAATTTCGCACGTTAAAACTTTTGTAATTTTACATTAGTACTTTGCGAAGTATGTGCGTGTAGTGCCCAATGTGGCTGCTGTCTGCAGAATCTTGATTTTGTGCTTGCCTGGTATGTTGTTCAGGTACTTTCTGAAGGACTGTGAGAAGGTCCCAGTTGCCTCTATACTCACTGGTATAACTTTGTTGTTTACATTACACACGCGCTCTATTTCTATTGTAAGGTATTTATTTTGTAAAATCTTCTCGGCTACTCTCTCGATCACATTTCTGCCTCTTGAAATTGCAGTGTCAAGAAACACAACTGTTCCTTTTTCATAATCACGGATTACGATGTCCTTTGTATAGCTGCGGAAAGTTATGTCAGTTTGTATTTGTTGCTTTCTTCATGACCTAATTTTAGTACATGCTCATTCCAGAGTTTTATTTCCTTACTTTTACTCTATCTCTGAATAAGTAAGGTGTAGTTGAGCGCACACACTATGTCTTTTTATGTATGTTATTATTATTATTATTATTGGTAGTAGTAGTAGTAGTAGTGGTAGTAATAGTAGTAGAAGTAGTAGTGGCGGTGATGGTGGTGATGGTGGTGGTGGTGGTAGTAGTAGTAGTAGTAACAGTAGTCGTAGTAGTAGCAGTAGTGGTAGTAGTATTAGCAGCAGCAGTAGTAGCAGTAGTGTTGTAGTAGTAGTGTTAGTAGTAGTAGTAGTAGTGTTAGTAGTAGCGGTAGCAGTAGTAGTAGCAGTAGTGTTAGTAGTAGTAGTTGTAGTAGCAGTAGTAGTAGTAGTAGTAGTAGTAGTAGTAG
>Ga0123352_10006478_pt1 | contig 17910 bp, 6 predicted proteins | sample TergutLab28metaG_FD_89700 | JGI IMG/M metagenome (GOLD analysis project Ga0123352, IMG submission 89700) | Labiotermes labralis P1 segment gut microbial communities from Petit-Saut dam, French Guiana - Lab288 P1 | ecosystem: Host-associated > Arthropoda: Insects > Digestive system > Gut ... | reverse complement strand
TTTTCAATTATTTGTGAAGCTGAGAATATGCAGTCCATGCAGGATCTGCCTTTCCCAAATCCGTTCTGCTCTTCTAATAGTAGGACCTCTGCAATTGCTGTTAATCTCTTTGCAATAATTTTTGAATAGATTTTATATCCAGTATTTAATAAACTAATATCTCTCTAGTTATATGGATTATTTCTGTCTTCTTTTTGTGTATTGGTGTAACAACGGCTGCCCTCCATTCTTCAGGAATATCTCCGTAAATCAGGCAAACATTTAGGAAATTCAAAAATTTATGTAAAAAACTTTTTGGTGCATGTTTGTACAACTAATTATTAATCCCGTCTGATCCTAAAGATTTTCTGGCTTTTAATGCTTTTATAGTTGTTTCCAATTCTTCCACTGTAATTAAGTCAACACAATTTTCTGTTAATTTTGCACGTTTCCTTTCTGTGATGTTATCATTAAATTGTTTAGTCCAGAGTATTTGATAGTAATCTAGCCATGTGTATTCAACTATTGGGTTAAGTCGCAAATTATCTTTTTCAGTTATGTTTACATTTCTAATAATTTTATATGCATTTATCTGGTGTCTATGTAAATCACGTTCAATTCTCCATACAAATGTTTCCCAACATTGCCTTTAAATTCTTCTTTCTTGTTTATCTTTCCACAGTTCCCACTAACCTTTTTTATTCTAGTTTGTCAGTTTCAGAACGTGTTGTAAATAAGCCTTCTTCATGTTTTCAATCAAGTTTTTAATATCCTCATTCCAAAAAATTCGACGCCTTTTGTGTCTTCTCTTTTTCCTTTTGTCTAGAACTTCGTATAAATGATAATGATGCTCTGATTGTTTATTCCTTTGATGACTGATGATTGAAAAAATCAATAAAACCCGCCACCAAAAATTATTAATATCTATTCTAGTTTTTCAGCGGGTAATATAGCAGTGGAAATGTGTACATTACACCTGACATATATGTCCAATTTTGAATCCAAAAAAAGTGCATAAAGAAATGAACATTTTAAATTTTGCGATCCGTAGACATGGTCCAACCAGTCGGAGGCAGTGTATGCAATGTACTGTTGTTTCGATTTTTAAGACTTCGTAAATCATAACAAATGTCACGTGAATGGATATTTTACCCTACATGATATAACATGACACAACATTTAGACTCAGCAAGATTATTGAAAATTAAGGACCACTGATACTTTGCGACTACATCTAGGTTTTTTTGTTTTGCTGACCGTTCATCTCGATATAATCGTGTAAAGAACAACCAACTTGCTGCACAACTTATTCTTAGTATATTTCTTCAATCTTTACATGTTTCGGGCGTATCTAGGCCCTTCATCAGGAGGTACAACCTAGGTATAAAACAACTGGTATTTATTATTCTTTTTAGATGACTGTCTGTTGTGCTCATTGGATGGGAGGTTGAAGAAATATACTAGGAATAAGTTGTGCATCAAATTGGTTTTCTTTACACGATTACATTTAGCTTATGTGGCATCGCCGTAATGGTAACGCGCCTAAAGAATAATTAGGCCTACACAATTACTTTCAAGGAAGACATAAAATTTTGTCCGAATTTATTGTATTAGAAGCGTATAGTGCTTGCTGACTTGTAATAATGGGTTCGAGGCCAAAACTTACTAAACCTTTTACCGCAATGTTTGTGTCAATACTTTATGAAGAACTTTATCTAACAGCGCGAAGGTAAGCGAGAAATTTTACAGCAGTACTCTATGAAAACCAGGAAAATAAAAACGATCCATAAGCTGATATGCAACCAAAAGCTTTACTTTTATCGTATTAATGTCCTTCCTAAAAATGAAAGAATTAGCCTTAAAACATCACTATGCTGTTTGTATGACCGTGTACAGCTATCCCTTAGATTTACATGCAAGTTGGTCTGAGCCTTTAAAATCTAGGGTGAAGAGAGAAACCAACAGGATGAAACTAATTTTATGTTTATTATTAAACTTCTATCTCAACATGTTTCGGGCATCATTATGCCTATCATCAACAGAACAAGACCGTATATTACCGCATATGGTGTTCTGCACTGGTTGTGCTGGCTGTGGTTGTGTGGAGCTGGGACGCGAGCCGTGTGCAGTGCAGAACACCATATGCAGTAGTATACGGTCTTGTTCTCCTGATGATGGGCATAATGATGCCCGAAACATGTTGAGATAGAAGTTTGATAATAAACATCAGATTAGTTGCATCTTGTTGTTTTCTCTCTCTTCAACCTATGTTCATGATGCACGGCCACAAGAGCCTAAAACTTTAAAAACTAGTGGTTACTTTATATGTCATCAAAGTTTAACATTAAAAAATTCCAAGTTCTGCCCACAGAGTTTATTTATGTATTTTGTGTGGATCTAAAAACACAGTGATTATTTCATATTCAGCATTGAATGACAGGACTGTATAAAGGACAAACCGTGTTTTCACTGCGCGGCAGGGAGTGGCCTTTATTTACAGTTGAGGTTAATGTCGGTCTTCAAAGAAACAAATATTGTGCGTCAAAGCCGTAATTTTCAGTTGTCTGCAGCAATGATAACAACATGGCGTGTGTGCGAATTTGTGAGAGCGACCGAAAATAGGGGTATTTGTTTTCAAGGTCTGAAATAATATATGGTAATAAGTCTTGGTAAGGTGTCCAAATTTAGCTGAGACAATATTTTTCTAGATTGTGTAATAAGAAAATGGTGGTCGTAGGAAAAATTTTTTGCGCTTGCAGGTTATGTTGATAATTCATGAACTCGTGGATCTACGTAGGTAGAGCTCTGAGTGCAGACAAACCGTTAACATCGATACACATAACGTATTGAATAGTGTTTATAGTAAAAAGTTACATGTATGGTGAAGATGCGAATTATTGACGATACATCCGACAAAATTAGAATAGAGAATTTGCAGTTAGAAAATTTTTCGCAAGAAAAGTTTGTGTGTATGTATATATATATATTAAGAGACATGCAGAACTTGAAAATTATGCAGTAGATATTTAGCAGAACTTTATTGCAAAGTACCGTCTATACACAATAATTGAATAGCAGTTGTAGTTTTACAACTAGTTAATCAGGCTACATGTTTCGGCCGTTTTATCCGGCCATCATCAGGCCTACAGAGTAATATTTTTAATTGAGGTACATTCGGTAAATCTACCAATGGGGATCCCATTGGTATAGTACCTTAATTAACAATATTACTCTGTAGGCCTGATGATGGCCGGATAAAACGGCCGAAACATGCAGCCTGATTAACTAGTTGTAAAACTACAACTGCTATTCAATTATTGTGTATAGACGGTACTTTGCAATAAAGTTTTGTTACACATGCACAACGGGATGGCATCATTCAAATATAAGAAATGTAGGCTTTCAGTCCTGCTTGTTGTTCGTGCTTAAAGCATTATAGTCGACATGTTTGCGGTTTACAGCCCCTTGCAATGTAATTGTCCCAAGACTATTAAGTTGTGGCAGTAGAACGAAAGTGTCACGATATAAACATAAAAGTTGTTTTTTATTCCACCGCTTATTAAACCCAATCTCCATAACATCGAAATAAATATGCGTGCACCAACGTTTTGACTCATGAACCATGTAAAGTGCAGATACGAATGTTTATTGCAGTATACATTTCTTCTTATTATTATTGTGAACTGATTCCTACCTGATGATGGCTGATGTAGACAGCCGGAACATGTAGCAGCGCTGAAAAAAGGACCAATGTGTTAGATCTGTATGGTTCTGTTTATTGGTTAATATAACACTTAAGTGATAAGCAATAAGCAACAGGGTGATGTCACCCACAATTAGGTACAAGGTTATGCACATTTCCGAGAAACGCACTAGTACTACAAGTGTCTGGCCTCAAATTAAGGTTACTTGGAAGAAAGTATGTAACAGCATAAGGAACCTGAACATTCAAGATAGTCTGACGTCACACACGTCGTAGAATTTGTTTCTTTGCGAGATATATAACCATCACCTTCAAACCAGAAACGAAAGATCATACAGGCCTTGCTACACACACAAAGAGTGGGTGTTTATTAATTAATTTTAATTATATCAACAAGCTTGGGTAAGAAACTGTACTCTGTTTGCTAACTGCTAAAGTGTCTCGAAGGTAATATAGCTTTGTAAATGTTTTCGTGTGCACTGTCTATCAGTCATAAACCTCTTTACAAAATCTTTCCTGTGATACCAACATAAAAAGCAAGTTTTTCTCCACAAATGTTTAAACATTTCATAAAACTCTTGCTAAAATTTGAATTCAACAACTGCTATAGGAAATCCAGAGATATCTCTGGCAAACAATCAGACACGGAAAGGCCAGAGTACAGGTTTGCTATAATGCGTGGCTATAACACTGCAGTTATGTAAGTTCAGAGTTCGCATCGTCCCCATATTTGTGATTGTGTACTTAGAAGAAGTATTTAAACAAAATACACAAGTTTGTGCACGTAAATATGAGTACATCCGTGCTGAATTTCGTAAAGTCTTATCAGAAATAAATCTCATTAAAATACAATTCTTACATGTGAAAACGCCTAGAGCCCAATTAAATTGTTACCTTCTTCGTCAATGTAGACTTAGACTGAAATTTTGTATTTTAAGTTTGAAAGACAGGAAATGCTTAGCGTGCAGAAAATTTGCTGACAAATCGGAATAAATACAAATAAAGGACAAGCAAAATCCAGTACATGGATAACATACAAAAAACCTCGGTGCTAATAGACAGCCTTATGACGGTCAGAATACATCACTTTGTTAATTAAATTCTGTTCTTTTTTATTTAGTTTTAGAACATCCTGAACAATCTGATAACCAATTTTGAAGTCCGGAGGAGAAAAAGAGAGATAGAAAAGACGAAATAGGAGCAAAACCCAAGAAAAACAGAAACCATTGTAACAAACAGGAGTCAATTACATATCGAAGCCAAAAGTAAGTATAATATGTATAACTATTACAAATGCATTTTAATAGATAAAAATACATTGTAATAAATAAGAACGACCACATTCTACACAAAATGTTTTAAGTGGAAATTTTTTTTAATAATATACCAGCCACTCTATAAACAAAATTAGGATCAGACGGGTACCCAGCGAAAGGACTATTTTTGTATGAAGAACCCACACTGAACACGGACTGACGGACTGAACACAGAAAAGTCTCTCTCCTCGTGGGATCTGGAGGACCAACAGTACCACAAAAAAAACCCACAAAATTTGAAACAAGATCAAACATTAATAAAACATATAGGTGTAGCTGATGCTTCCTGTCAGGTAAGGTAAAATATTTTAAATGATCTAATGCATTATAATAGCTATTTATCTCAGTAATTAACCAACTTGATGTACAAAATTTTTGTTTTATAATAAGTTTATTTCATTCCTGTACATGTTTCGAGCACATGTGCTCGAAACATGTACAGGAATGAAATAAACTTATTGCGAAACAAAAATTTTGTGCATCAAGTTGGTTAATTACTGAGATAAATATACTGAGATGCACGGTCAGCAAAACGTCAAAATTTTAGAATAGCTTTGGGGTAAGAAAATATAAAAAAAAAAAAGTTTCGAATTTCTATTGGATGCGTTCCGATTTGTTGGGCGTCCATGGATATAACAGAATCCTTAATAACAGGGACCTCCTTCAGGTACGATGTAAGGTCAATAAACAATAATGCGAAAAAGAGAAAAGCTTAGAGTACGAAATGGGTTCTGCACCTTCAGACTGAGACACTTTTAATAACGAAGATAATTAGAACAAAGAGTCAAATATGTAAGAACGCCCAGGTTTTAATACAATCAGTGCGGTTTGTACAGTTTCACTATGCTATACTCATAAACCAGAATGGCAGTGGAGAAAGGAGCAATTCTAAATTTTACTAACGTTGAGTTTCTTAAAATTAGCAGTGAACCAACGGCTTATAGAATTCATATCATATTGTGGCAGAATGAAGTTATTATGAGATATAATGGCGCGATTTTCTACCCCAGCAGCGAGTACTTAGCACTTTAAGAAAACAAACTGAAGCTGTTTTTCCATCCAATCCTTCCCTCTTTCAGAAAGGGCATTGATTTTCATATGTTCACAGGGTTCGCCCATTAAAAACTACATTTATCTGAATTATATATAAAGATACATTTCGTACCGCGCAGTGAATACACCAGACCTCGTTTATGAAAATCAATCCTTCAGTTCAGCAAAGGTCAATATTCGCTCTCTGGCTTGATTTCCATTCCAACTACATTAACGCAGGTGTGAGCAGAATTTAGAATTTTTTAATGCTTTAGCTTGTGGTCGGTAAAGTAACGAATGGGATTTAAGGGAATGGTTACATTACATAAAATATTTGCGGAGATAACGAAAAACAAAGTTACATAACAGATCCTCGTGAAATGCTTAAAATACCAAAAAACGGCAATGAATAAATTCGATACTTTTTTTTAAAAAAAGAATCTGTTTCTTAAGAAAGTAGGAACTCAGTTTGCATGATCACAGGTGATAAAAAAAACCCAGCAAAGCAATGTATGAGAAACAAAGTCTAAAGCACCACTAAGATCAAAATATATGGCATTGACTTGATGCTGAATTATAGCTAATTAAAAAGTCAAAAGAATTTAACAATTTGGTAATGGCCTTTTGGATTTAGTGAAAACATGCTGAAAAATATTTAATTTAAACTTTAAACAGCATAAATCACGTTCAAGTATACCAAATGTGAGCAATTTGGAGAGAAGCTGCTAAAACCAGGAAGGGGACTGTAATTGATATGGAAGCCATGGCTACCTAGTCCTAAAAAGGACATGTGACTGATCTCTTCGCCAGTTTGGAAACTATTGCTGACATCGCGATAATCTTATTCTCTATTGCTGGCATGTTTTATACACACAAGATCAGTCATGAATGTGTAGTGTATAATGTAACAGGGTGTAACCTGGGTGTGGTAATTTTATATAGGAATATCCGAAATTTTAACGTAATAATAATAATAATAATAATAATAATAATCTGCTTAGGACAGAATTGACCACAATATTCAGAAAGTCTCTTGGTATCGCATACACGGGGATAGAAGCGGCTATGGGTATGTTACGATCATGTATATGAAGCCAAAACCTGAGGACAGATGTAAAAATAAACATCGTAGTGATGAGGATAGAAATTTGAGTGAATGAATTTCGATGACTGATGTTGATTCTCTTACATAATTAAACTAGTCTGTCACGAGCAGTATCTTGGATTCATAAACACCGGATTTCTTGGAACATGTTAAGCAAGGTTTGGTATTGTTAGAAATGTGATATCAAATAATGGTTGTTTAAAGACGTTTCCTTGAAAGTATGTCAAACACTCATATCCCTGAAGGTAATACCAATATTTAGCACGAAGAGAAGCCTACGCAACTTATACATTGAAACAACATATTCTCCCTGTAATACGAACACTAAATGGATGGAACACGCATGAACCTCCGTCCGCCTGACTTAATAGGACATCTTGTTAACACGTTTGCAAAATGAGATACTCTTCAATATTCCTTGTTTCTTTAGACGAATGTTTGCTCTTCGGCGTTGTTCGTATTCACACAACACAGTACGAAATCGATGGCACCGACAACAGTAAAAAATAAATTGTCGACAACCAAGTAGTATTGCTAGAACACGGCATGCAGAACGAGCACGAATATACAGATTTTAGAAAACAATTCAGTTTTATACTTTGAGCCCTTCAAATACAAATATTAGGCTACTATAAGTAACGCCTGCTTGAATACTATTTCTTTATTTTGCCTACGGGGAGTGTTATATTTCCCTTAATTTTCAGAATAAAGAATGATAATACCCTAAAACTAACCGGCTGTTCTTTGCACTGGAGACGCAACGTTCCCTGTGACGTACGAACCGAAATTTCGAGCATTATTATGGTTACATATAGTTAACTTTGTCAGTTTAGAAATATAAGCAATGGCCTTTACACCGACACAACATAGGTCTATTGCCACGGATCACAGTCCTTCTTGAAAATCAAAATTTCGTTAGCTAGTGAAGACGTTACCCTCATTTTATTGAACTCGAAGGTTCATCACCGTGTTGACAACAGCTGTCCAATAGTCCCTAACCTGGACCAGACGAACACAGTCTAGAACCACCAATTATATTTCTTTAAAATTCATTTTAATATTACCCTCCCATCTGTGCCTAGATATTCTCACCAAAATCCTATATATACCCTTTCTTCCATGCATGTCACATGTTCCGCCATCTCTTTCTTTTTCACTCGATAACCACCAAAATACTTAAAGAATAGCAAGCTGATTATGCTGAGAAAGTACACAAAGTAAAAGGTATAATTGTTCTTGTGCACGTCATAATGGCACATGGAGGAGTGGAAATACGGCTCCATTTTTATTAGCCTTAACACTGTGCGGAGATGACACCTTCACGAACCGGGCTCCTTGCTCCGAGGTAAAGAGCGGCCGGTACCTGCCGAATGGGAGGGTGTGTATGCTCTAGAACGGGTGTGGCGATTAATGGGCGCGAAAAATCTCCTATCCTACTAGGAACAGAACCAAGATTCCTGGCCATCCAGCCCATAGCCCTCACCATACGGACTACCCTATCCCGAATCCCCACAATACTTAAAGTTAAAATAATTATACAAACAAATGTATCAGGAATTCAAAGTCTCGTGTCGGACAAACACAGATATTGAGGAAAAATAACAAAATTCCAATTGCGTGGCACAGTAGGGAGAGATTAGAAGGGACATAAATTGCTTAGTTGCTCTGAAATATGGGCAGTGGCTGCGAAAGGCAAATGTAATGCAGCACAAATAGTGGAAATAAGCTTTCTACTCTTGTGGAATGAAAACAGAATTTCTGATGTAAAGAAATAATTAGCTACTTCCGCTTAGGGTGGACGAGTTAACAGGGGAGTGCAGAAGACTACATAACGAGGAGCTTAATGATCTTTACTCCTCACCAAATATCATTCGGGTGATCAAATCAAGAAAAATAAGGTGGGCGGGGCATATAACACAATGGGGGAGAGGAGAGACGCATACCAGATTTTGGTGGGGAGATATGAGAGAAGGAGACTACTTTGAAGACCAAGGTAGATGGAAGGCTAATATTAAATTGTATCTTCAAGACATTGGATGGGGTAGGCATGGACTGGATTGATCTGGCTCAGGATAGGGACAGGTGACAAGCACTTGTGAATGTGGTAATGAACCTTGGGTTCTATAGACTGCAGGGAATTTCTTGACTTGGTGAAGACCTGTCAGCTTCTAAAGAAGAACCATACTGGATGGAGTTAGTTAGTTAGTTAGTTATTAGCTAGTTCTACTCTAAACTAAACATACGTAGGTATAAAATAAACAACGGAAAGTTGGTACGAGTAGATCCAAGCCACCTGGCCCGTGGTCAGAATTTGTCAGTAGTCTGCACGTACAGCTTCATCATTGGCAGGTTTAGATGTTTACGGACGATACTATGATATTTCTGTTGCGAGCATCCACCAGACTTCATGTTGTTTCTATCCTCTGACAGGTAGCTCAGTATAGACCTACTGTAATAATGTGGACATTCTTGTGGAAGCCCCTGACCAACATGATTCATACGAATGGCGCCCGTCTGTCGATTCTTGGAAACTGAGTTTGAAAGCTTTGCAGCCCTAACAACGCATAACATTCATGTGAAGGAATGATACGTCAATACACACCACTTCGTAAAGCACACGGCGCATGTTCTTGGTATGTACATGTGGGAAACTTTCAAAGCGATAATATTTCCAAGAGATATGAGATTTTCACAGCGGTATTGGTGAAGATCTGAAGCTTCTGGGGTCTTACACCTTGTACACTGGTAAATATTACTAACGTTTATTGGTAACTATCTACCAGTGACATGACGTAACACCGTAGTAGAAACGGATCTCCGATCGCACTTCTTATTGCTTTGTAACTGGACTAAACTTAGTTCTTTTGTTTCATCAGTTAATTGGAAAGCCCAGATGCTACAGATGCGAAATACAGAAGGACTTGCCATTAATGAGATTTTAGGATTTTTATATTTTAATTAGACCTGTATTTTATTCCAGACACAACATTCAGTATACCCAGTACATGGACACGATGGACAAATTGTTAGTTCATTTTCGAATTTATAATTGAAAATATGTTCAAACGACCCACCTATAAACCTACATCGCAGAAAAAAAATTGTTTTCTGTCATCCGACCTTAATCGTTCGAAGAAAGTCTCCGAATATATTTCGAAAATTATTAGCAAGCTTTATGATATTAATTTTTTTAACGAACAAGTAAAGGCATGTGAGCGAAAGGTTTGTGGCAGCGAGTAAAATGTGTATTAACCCTTTAAATGCCGAGTTAAATCCCATCTGCCATTTGCTGGCATTATTAGGAGCTCACCCTATTATCCACGTTAGCGGGGTAAGGGTTAATGCTATTCTCACGTTTTAAAATTTAAACAAGGCATTGAAGCATCCAACATCCTGTGAATTATTTATATGATTCATTCATTCTAAATCAATATTAAATATACTACTGGAGTTATTCCACATAAACGTGATCCTAATTACAAAGCCAATTAAAAATACATTAACATTTATTACATTTCGCTAAAACATACTGAACACAGCAAGACTGCCCAGCTGTAGCCTAACTTACTCGCATTCAACACGCACCTACATCGAGTACCAAAGAGGAATTAACTCTTTTAACGATTCTTTCCTGGCACTCCTCAGCTGCACCTGCAGAATATAGGGACAATCTCTCATATTACCCTATGGCCACTTTCTTCCACCTGCCACATAATGTGTTACACATAATTATTCTATCTTTTCTCATTTGTTGCTGTAAAATTTTGAGTTCATAAGCGAATAAGCTATAAGAGCAGTAAGTATGTACGTTACAACTAGGCTGATAATGCACAGAAGAGATTCCCTCCACCCGTCCAAAATAAACGTACGGCGCCATGACACAAAAAAATAGGAAGAGATTTTGTACTCCTGTTTCCTTGACCTGTTCACTGTCTTTCCGACAATAACTCTCATTCGATTATGATGTTCCTGTTATGAGCAACTTGTCAGGACCTCGAGTGATAAAATGTGAGAATTTCCAGTATCGATGGTTCATATTCTGGTTTTCTGGGCTGTGGCATTTTGTTGTTTTGAAGGGTGTAAGGACAATAACAACTCGTACTGGAGTGTCAAAGTGAGTGGAATAAGAATGCGATCCGTTACACAGGAAAGGTAGCGATTTCCCATTTACCGTTCCCATTGGCTTCATCAAGGTGCCATGTTTTTCCCCCTACTGTGGTTCTTAGATCAACATAAAACACTGTCCGCATGAGTCAACCCTGTCTTCAGCCCAGTCAACTTGATCCTGAAGATGAAGGAATATATTCCCCAAAAATTTTGGTACCCATCCATGTAAAAGAACACATGGTGCCACACACGATAAGATCACAATCTTGAAGTTCGCAAAGGTCGCATTTAAAATTCTGGATACAAGATCTGTAAATTCCGTGCTTGTTGTTCAGTTCGTATTGGTTACTTGATAGTGGAGAAGTGGAAACCAGGGCTTCTGAATTTCGCCCAGCGTCTAGTGTTCAAGAGAGAACAAAAAGTAAAGAAATGTTTCGAAAACTGAAACTGGACCCGTTTCCATCCTCAGGAAAGTAGGTGGAAAATCACCTCCTGGATTGGGCCTGGTAGAAGCTCCTGTTCTAAATCACCGGGCAACGTATTCTAGATTTCTCTAAAGTGCACATCTGAGTATGTGCCTCCCAACTTTTCGCACCATATGAAGGAAACTGATCAAGTATCATAACCTGCTCTTTTACTAGTTGTACTTTCTGGAAAAATGTGATGGACAAATTCCTCAAGCCAAGGGCAATGTCGAAACGTTAGAACTGCACAGTAGTGACTAATAAAGAAGAAAATGTAAGTGAGATATAACTTCTCTACCTGTGTTGTAAATATACAGAATTAGATGTCACGTCTCGGCCTGTTCGTATTAAGCCATCTTCAGGTATGGTCCACAAGAATACATAAAGAAATATTTATATTTTACACTTGCTAAGTACGGAGATCTGGATCTCAATTTTTGACATAGCTTGTGGTTAATATGGATACATAAATTTTTTTTTATTAATTCATTGATTACAAACGGCCTATAAGATGTTAGTTTTTAAAATCCAAGCTAAGTATTTGCCACTTATCTACATCCATTAATGACGAACCAAAAATTTAGCTTGTGTCTTACGTGGTATTTTTTAAATTTCTTAAAATTTAAAAATGTAGACATCTGGCAAGAATCATGCAGAATTTACCTAAAAGTGACACATAGCACGAAAAAGAATATTTGAGGTATTTTTAAACGGGGAGAAAAAAAAAGAATTCAAGCATTTGGATAAACTGAGAACCAAATCTGTATTCACCTAAGTTTTACATTAGGCATATAAAACTGATGTTTTAAGTTCATAAATTAGACAAAAAGCCCACTGCAAATTAGTTATGATATGTGGACTGTCGATAACAACGAATCACGTCAACCACTAAACAAGCTGCCAGGCAAGTGATGCCAGCTTACTGGTGATGGTGTGCTGAAGACGGTGACCTCTAATTGCTGTAAATCGTTTGCTTTTCATTTCCTTCTTAGCGCAGTCAGAAACATGCGGAAAGCTTTGAATGTGTCGATGTATCTTCTAAACTCAGACGCAAAAGAAACTTCATTTGACTGCGTGTCCGCCATGCTAATTCTCTCAAAAATGCACAATTCTCAATAAATCGCAAATTACAAATAAGATATCTGATATAGTTATCTTCATTCATTCAGTCGTTTATTTTTACCTATAAAATTCATAGAAGGAATTGCATATGACAATTTACGCATTTAATTTAGTCAATCGATTTAAAAATGGAACTTCACGTAACAGTAATGTGTCTCAAGAAATTTGAAGTTCTCAGAAAAATGTTGATGAAGATCCAAATCTTGTCAGATATGGCGCCATTTAGACCGGTAAATATGGGTTTAGGGTCAATGCAGAAAAAGGACAATGTTTTTTTGCCTAGACTCTGAAGAAGCAGGCAGCAAACTCCTTCGAAACTTCGGTAACTATTTAGCAATATTCACAGAGTCGTATCACAGAAGACTTCAATAACCAACCTGTCTACCCATTTCACCTCTCTTTTTCACCGGCCTGTTAGAAAAGTGATGGAAAAATAAGCCTAGACAGTCACCCCACACTTTTCGCGGCGGATAGGTTCCAAGAACTGCAGCGGAAAGCTAAAATCCGCGAATGATACACAGCGCCCACCCCAAGCAATATTTTAGTATTCTTAGTGTTACTATTTATAATAATATTTTTTAAATTTTTTAAATTTCAATTCCATTTGGTTATTTAACTAAAATCAACAAAAATAACACACCGAAAGCGTTTTAATTTACTTTGACACAATTTTAATGTTACTCTGCGGCCAGACGCCTTTCGCTGGTCGGAGGGGTAAGTCAGACGGCATCGCATGACCAGCAGCGTCACTTCTACTCACAGCCTCTAGAATATTCTAGAATGTTCTCGAAAGTTCGGACAGTTTTCTTATTTTCATTCTCGAGGCAACCCTAGGAATTTGCGAAACCTCAAAATACGAACCCGCGAAGAGCGACGGGTGACTGTACGCTCAAAGGTACGTCTTGGTATGATAGGAAAACTTTAACCCCTTAAGGGAAAGTGATAACTCTATGTACGACCTCCACTAACCTCAAAACCTCTGCGTTTTGCCTTAGATTGTATTTACGGGGTTTACATTATTCTCAGAACAGAGATTACTTCCCAAGACTGGTTTTGTAAGGCAGGCACAGTGAGTTCTCTTGAAGTACGAACTGAAATTAAAATACAGTATAGAGGAACAACTTCAGTCTGCAGTAATCTGATGTTTTATGTTAAAAAATCACGCTTACTGTTGATTTTCTATAGCTCTCTCTCTCTCTCTCTCTCTGTTTCTCTGTCTCCTATTAAATTAATTATTGCCAAAAGAAACGACATCAGTAACTGATACAAAGTCGTTGGTTACAGACACATGATTATAATCTTGACTTCAGCCAAGTGAATGGAACCCGAGGGCGGGGGTCGACCTGGAGGAATGGAGGGAACTCTATCGATTGCTACGTCATCAGGCAGTGGATGCCACCAAGCTCGAAACGGAGGGGAGGGTGGTTTGATTTGCCTACAAGTCACACGGTATGTGGGTCATGATCGATTTCTCTAAGCATAAAGAAAGTATCTGTATTTGATAAATCTCTTCCATCTCTGGAATGGCTATTATGTTGCGGAAGCACAAAGTATATTCTGTCCCACTACGAAAAAAACCCGGCATCCGTACATAAATACATTACCTCCAAAGCGCCCTCAGCATAACTAGCGTTTTAAAATGTGAGCGAGTCACACTGCGTGAAATGTAAACAAATTAAAGAAAGTCAGCCCTAAATATAAACAAGAAAATTAAAGTATCCACTACCATTAATTTATCGCTTATGTAAATTTCCAGGTTTTCAGAGCGTGTATTGCTCAACTAATGACCTGAATTCTTACAACATGTAGTAATTGTAAGGTATAAACCGTCACGAACACAGTAGACCTTCTTTCAATTTACTTCTGCTTTATACCGACATGAAACTTGGGTTTTCACCTTAAGGTAAGGCTATAAACCTAGAATGGGAGATGATTTTATGTGTTATTTAAAGAAGATGTCAATGTCGAAGTTTATACGGCGTCCAGCGACAGAATGTCTATGACTACTGTGACGTAAACCCTGTCAAAATTACAATTTAATCTAATGAGGATGACAAGCTGCAAACAGCCTATGTCAGCCGTGTCAGGACAGAAGGAAACAACCGGCGGTGTGTTAAAAACCCAAACATTGATGCAGCAATATGAACGAAAACATCGAGTTACATTTAGTTAGGTAACTAACAGCTAACCCTGCAATACGAATGTACGTATGCCCGTAGAATTAGCTTGTTACGAGATACATCTTTACATTTGCAGGGTCTACTAAGTGACAATCTTTCACCCGTTTTAGTAATATTACGAAATGTCGTACTCTTTTTCGCCTTCCTCATCATGGTTCAGCTGGCAACCAGTACTGAAGGTAGGACCTTAATATTGCTGTAACGTACTGTGCGTTTGGTGATAGGCTCCAATTTTGGGCTGTAGTTGTTTTAAGAATAAATTAGCACACATAATTTACGATGAGGAAACGCAATCTGAAACCTCCAGACAATGTCTTACTATATTTGGTGTAATACAAGTGTATATAGGAGAGTGTGAGTTTTATTGGGAGGCGCAGAAAAAGCTCCTTCCCGATTCCACATCATTAGTCACACTAAAACCCCTAGCCTTATCCTCATGGTAAACACCCTCTTCTACGTTATCAGTTTATGCGAGTTTGACCTTGTTTGGTGCAGGATTTAGTGGCACCAGTAATTAGTGGTGCCTTCAATCAGAACAGCAAAACAATGAAGCATTCTTTGGTTGTGAAAGGAAGTGGTCGTGGCCGAATTGAGATTTTACTCCCGAATTTTAGTACAGATACTGGAACAGTGAGGCTAGCCAGTATGGCAGACAGGATTCGAACCTAGCATCTTCCAAATATAAGGATAGGATCTTACCTCTCTGCTAGCCTGTTGAATGGAAAAGCAGTCAGAAATATATCAGGACTAAACAAACAGGGAATAAGAGGAATAAGGGAAATATGTCATTAAGGGATTACTCCCAAATAGGATGATTTGCGTGGAGCGTGAAGAAGAATAGAAATATATATATATATATATATATATATACATTTTACAAGAGCATATCTGTATAGAACACACCACTTTTGAAATGCAGTCAAAGGCAAAAGGTAACAGTGAGGTAGAATTTAGAGAAGTTTAGTTTGAGTGTGTGATAGGATTCAAACGCATCCTATTACAGCTTAAATGCGGATTCTTGTAAACTCGATTTTTAACTTTTGGTTTCCATATAAGCAGGAGATATATAGTTAGACCAGCTTTGCTAATATAACTTTGTATGATGGAGCTCTCTGGTCAGGAATGTATTAAGTATCAAACATGGTACAGTACAACAAGCCCTTCTGTCTGAAAAACATGCAAATTACGCTTCTAACTCGTGTAAGTTCATTAAGGTCGTTTCTTATGCGAAGTGCAGAGACGCTAAACAACAATGCACTTCCCATTTCCACGTTTTTCTCATATACCAGATTTTCACATTCATTCACAAATAAAAATATAGTGCACTGAAGTACGGAGACCTATGTGGCCAATTCTGAAGAGCATCGCGACCGATTCGTCGGCCAGGAAACGGTGTTCGAGATACGTTTTTACAGACTTGACAGCAAATGAACTGGAAATTCAGCAATAAAAGCTTTATACACCCTTATTTCAGTTGTGCTTTTTAATTCTATGACCTGCACGTAATGGTATATTAGAAATGTTTGGAAGTCAGCTCTATGTTTATAAAAAAATTGTGGTTGGGAATGAGGTGACAAGTAAGATCTCGACCCTACGACACTAAAGCGTAAATCGCCCCTTACGTTTTGATTTAGCTCTTCAGCTGACACTCCTAATAACTCCACTGGGGTTATGTGACGTCAAAGGGGAAAGCGTATGGAATCAGAAATGGATAAAATAAAATTTATTACTTTATTTAACAACGATATATAAACTGCCAAATCCATTAAGTATGAAATAGTGTCAGAGCGACTGTGAAAATTAAAAGTGGAGAGACAAGAAATTAAAAAAAAAAATACAACTACAGACAGAGTGCAGTGTCCTGGCCGCACGGTACATGGGAGGGTTACAGGACAGCCACAAGTTTAAGAAGATTCATGGCAGCGCCTGTAGATTGCAGATATTTATTGACATAAAGTTGAACGAATACAGAAGACTGTTTGTATTAGCTTGCGAGTTGTAATACTGAGGAGAATAAAAGTATTTTGTGTAACTGTTTGCTTAACTTCCGTAAACTAATGTACCTAGGGCACGTCAAAGGGGTTTTCTTCCTAATGCATTCTTTGTGTAAGAGTAATACAGAGAGTGACTGATTTACTTATATGTGCCATGTTCCTTTCGCCCAAGAAATCCGTAGGTTATTGTGCAGATACAGTATCAACAAGCACAAAGCATTCTTGTAGCCTTTCAGTTTTCCCATGTTAGTATCATTCCCCGAATGCTGTACACTCATATTTCTTTCATGACTGCCGAAGCTGTATATTCTGAGCATTTGAAAGTGTCGCTAAATAGAAATATTACCTCCGAGTATTCTTAATTAAGCTTCATCTATCCGTTTCTTAAAAATCAACAGTGTTTTATTCTAAACACATATACATTCTCTTACGCACTTACTTGTGTACCACTCTTAAAGCTCTCTCTACATCCACTCCTAACAAACGTACAAGAGATTAAATATTCAAGTTGTTGCGTTTATCAACTCTGTACCTAGCAGTTATTTAGCACAAGAACTAAACAGCGTATGCACAATTCGTATCCCAAGGATTCGACGCAATGTTTAATAAAACGGGAGAAACCCACCTATTGCTGAAATATCCAGCAACACAGAGGTGGATAGAGGAGTTCCTGTACAGTAAATGACCATATATCAACGACGAAACAGCACTTAGGAAGGTATCCCCTGCCAAAAATGCCACTGAATTGAGATATTAAGGCACCTTTACGTAAAAGATTAAATGTAAATGGGAAAACCAGGCGAAGAAAGCAGAACAGGTTGGGGGGGGGGGGGGGAGAAAGGACGAGACGGATGGGAGGTTGGAAAGGCAAAAAAAAAAAGGAAAAAAAAAAAAAATTTTAAAACAAA
>Ga0123352_10006477_pt1 | contig 17910 bp, 10 predicted proteins | sample TergutLab28metaG_FD_89700 | JGI IMG/M metagenome (GOLD analysis project Ga0123352, IMG submission 89700) | Labiotermes labralis P1 segment gut microbial communities from Petit-Saut dam, French Guiana - Lab288 P1 | ecosystem: Host-associated > Arthropoda: Insects > Digestive system > Gut ... | reverse complement strand
TATTATTATTATTATTATTATTATTATTAAAAACGTACAAACAAGTGAATGCCTCTAATATCAAGACGTTCCTACAAAGTTTCATCAAGTACCCGAACCGGTTTACGATTCTTACATTTCCTTATCTTAAGGGAAAGAACATGCAAACAGGAAACAGGCTACAAGGACATACACCGACATCCCAAACAAACTTCACAGCCTGTAGCTCGGAGTCGGAAACATGGAATTATTATGAAACTTGGACTCCTGTTAAACACATAACCTCTTTCGCAGAAACCGACGTAGTCACCCTTCGGAAACTGCAGTCAGCTCTGTGTTTACAAGAGGCAGGCCACTGAACTTTAATCCTGACAATCTGCTCGCTTGACTGTAGAACTGTGTAGAGTGTCTTCAATATTCAGCAACAGATCGGATTGTTTTCCTAGCTAGATCGAACGAAATGCACCTGCATTTAGGACAAGTCACTTCTATTTCATGCAAACGTACTAAAATGGTATTGAATCACGTGTAGCACAGATGGATTTCATATTTTATTGTCCAGTGCCGTCTACCTTGTTTCCTACTACATTGAGTTTTAAATCGGCACAGATATTTTGCAGTTGTAATAAACACCCTGTGGACAAGATATACTTATGTCACCGTATTCATATATTCATATATTCGTGCACCAGCAAATTCTGAAGTGCCGAGTTATCACATCATTTGGTAGGCAATATTTTCAAAAATGCATCGACTGAAACCTAACCACATATTTTCTTCTGGCAATCCTGCCTCATCTAGGCCCCTGTCTTCTGCTGCAATCGGCAGCACATCTAATTAGACAGAAGGCATGGCCTTCATGCGTTACTTTCATTCATTGTGTTTTTCCCTCACAGGTCTTCGACTTCCTCATTGGAATCCTAGACACTTCTCTATGTTCACTGTCGGCTGTCCAAACAAAGATGATGGACGAGTATCAGGTGCAAATTTGGTTTCAGACGTTGACATATTTAGAAAACAAATTTGTATACTTTATCAAATTTTACAAGATAAATTTCCTCATTACTGGTAAAAATGTATTGTGCATAATCAGATACAATCTTTCCCCTGTAACTATGACGATAGTTAACTATTCACTGTATATTCAAACAGAAGTTCACCTAGAGTCCTTGGTGCACGCCGCAAATGCGCCATACTTGAAGTGAGTTGTGCCACTCCGCTCGGTAAGCAGCAGGTGAAGACGTCACAGGACCAGGTTAGCAGTCCGCCAGATACGTGGCTTCTCATTTGACGGTACTACGCCCTCCAAACGCGAAATGGAAGGACCATTAACAATATTCCCGGGGGAACAGGAGACAAACCATCGCCTCCAACTGACAGTGAATCTTGTGTACAATATAAATTAGTTCCTGTGACCGGGGCTAGAGCCAACGAAAGCTGCTGTGTTGTTCCTTAGCGATGTGACACACCTCACCGAGCAAAACGGTACAGATGACCTTGTGACACCGCTGGGAACGTTGTGCACGCTTTGAACTCGCAACTCCCGCCTACGTCATCTCGAAAGACAACTCGCTTTGCCCGTTCTTTTCCGTTATCTAGGCAGATCTAATGCAGTACCCGTGATTGTCAAAAGCTTATTCACTTCGCTGCCACTGAAGTCACGCAAGAATCTCTCGTCTGTTCGTCTTCCTGCCACTCATTCATAAGACTTTTATGTGTAGTGTTCCTATGTGCTAAGAATGAAATGAGAAATCGTTAAGGCTAGATAGACTATTTATTTACCGTAGCATTATTATTTTTCGAAACAATCCCTGAACACACTAATGCATATGTCCTACTTTCACACCAATTTAAAAAATCACGTCGCTGTAGAAATGTGGCTCTTGCATTCGTAACAATGCACGAACAGCCATATCCATTTCTTCATTGTTGTGGAATCGGCAACTTCGATGTGACTCATCGGTTTCTCTTAGTCAGTTCCTTCACTCATCTTGAGCTGACTGGAATCACTGATTCCCTGGACCGATCAGTGCCGTCAACATTATGTACGACCTATCGCCAGTTTCCGAAATCTCTACGCCATTCTCCGACAAGCTGCACCATCACTGCGCCATCAACACATAGTTACATAATATCGCAATGAACTTTAATGGAGTATTAAGTTTCTCCGATAAAAACTGAATCTCACTGCGAAATTTTTTAGCGGGACCAAGTTCCGATTATATCGTCATTGCACATCAACTTATCCCCCCCAACAGCATCTGCCTGCCTCTTGCGCCATCTGTTGCATGTTACCCCTTACTGCAATCGCTTATTTGATTTGATTTGATTTTATTATATCTTATTTTAACTTATTTTATTTTATTTTATTCTTACAAATGTTTAAAGAACACAAAAGTTACAGACTAGAGAACCTTACTGACTAAACACTCCAAGTACGTTCTTAGTAATTATCCAACTTAATGCACAAATTCTTGTTTTATAATAAGTTTATTATATGCCTCTATATGTTTCGAGCACTATGTGCTCATCATCAGGAGGTCAAAACTGTATTATACAGCATCTGGTATCATCACACCTGTAGGTGGCCGTCCGGTACACAGGTTGTGCACCGGACGGCCATCTACAGATCTAATGATACCAGATGTTGTATAATACACTTTCGACCTCCTGATGATGAGCGTAGAGGCATATAATAAACTTATCATAAAACAAGAATTTGTGCATTAAGTTGGTTAATTACTAAGATTATACTGAGATGCACGGTCAGCAAAACATCAAAATCCCAAGTACGTAATATGCTATTACTGAACTGACACAGTTGCTTCCACCTCTTGTCATTCTTCTCTCTTTCAAGCACAAGACGTTCACATGCAGTGTATCGACGAATTCCAAAGGTGAAGTTGGCACTACTGAATTCAAGTGGCTGTTTTCGCATCCAAAGAACTACTCGCGTCTATAGTTTCTCGTTACACACTAGGATTGTAGTAGGAACTTCTAATTCAATGTTCATAATAACTAGAAACCTTTAATTTCGAAATTCCCGTTGTATAACGAAATGATTCGACTGTGAGATCGATCATATTAAAGCAAATGCATAACAGTTACGAGTGATCAGTCTGTTGCATAACAATGGATCACAAATTCACACAGTCTATCCGAACTCGAACACGAAAAATGCTTTCGCTTCGAAAATTCTATGCGCCCTAAATGTCTCTGAGGAAACAAACTGGTTATTATTCTAACCGCAATTATGCCTATATTGCTTCATTCGTCTCGGCTACTCTGAAAACAATTACGAATGGAACTAAATAAAAACAGGTTCATTGGTTTGTATATCAATGCTATCAAAGAAACCTCGAGGAAAGCGCTGCGTCTGCTAAGAAACGAAACAGTGACATCAAGCCAGTAGCGAGACGCTTTTTTTCGCCTAGCTGAAATACTACCAGCCTTGTCGAGCCTTCCAAACAGTGACGCCCCAATGCATTTGCGCAGATTGCGACAGCCGTAGAGGGAACCTAGCAAAGCCTCGCACTCCAGTGCTATTGTGTGTCACGGGATGCAAAATAGCTAACGAATAGGGTGCCACATAATTGTTCCCGGAGAGACTAAATTTTCCATCTTAACCGATTACTGGCAGTATTCACCGAACAAGTAGTGGAGTTTCGTCATCCCTTTTATGTGAATACAACCGACGCCGACCATTCAAGGTCAGTCTCACATTTACTTTGATGGTTGTATTTGAAAACAGAGTAAAGATATATCACAAGGGCTTATAACTAATATATTTAAAATTATGTAGTAATTATGAAGGGTGCATCAACACATTATAAGACTTACATGCTTGCACGTCTCCGTTATCTGACGGCTTGCTCTGCCCATACTTCCCTTTATATTTGTTAATCTGCCTACCCATCTAGCTGGTCTTAATGTATCTGATCACCCACTATCTTTCCTGCTCTCCCTCTTTAATTCCTTCCTCCTTCCTTTCATTTCACCCGTCTTTTTTCACTTGCCGTTTCCTGACAACCTTTCTCATCATTTTTTTTTTACATCCTTGTTTCCATCAATTTATTTCTGCCTGCTGTTTATGTATACGAACCCAATTTCTTCCTGCAAAACAAATGGCCACACACAGCCACCAAACAAGAACACGCCAGTTCTGAACGCAAAAACACAATGCATCTTATCTCTCCCAAATGTTGAGCAAGTTGATAGTAATCACCTGCAACGCATGACCTGTAGAAGTAACAAGCACAAGAACTCTTCTTATTTCATATTCTAAGATGCACGTAACTAAACTTCCGTTGTACCGAACAATGGGATCGTCTTTCCAACCAATGGAGCAAACTCCACGGTTACACAGACGGTAGCACTGTACTTGTTCCAGTTGCAATGACGGATTCTTTGTAAAATTTCTAAGAGAAATCTATCCATTATCTATTTTTAATTATTTACTGTGGTATATTGAAAGACGATAGTATAGATTTTATAAAATGCAGCATATAATGACAGAATGATCAACGACCAATTACGAGGGAAGAAAGTGCATGGAAGGTACCGTGGGTCGCACTTGGAGCGGTTGACGAAAGGAACACAAAACCTCCGTCCGCGGAGTCGATTTCCGGGTTCTGACTTGAATATGGGACCTCCCGTATACGAAGTGTATTAACCACATCCGAAAACCGTTATTTACATCCCTGGGAAACTCCACTTCTTAACCCTCAAGACCACTTTCAGAAAGTGGCTTAATCTGAGATAAAAACATAATGGGAGTCTGACTAATTTCAGGCTTACACAACATTGCTGATGACAAGATAAATTCTTATTTACATATCCTAAAGATGGAGACGGCGAAATCCTCCGAAATATCGGTAATCAATTACCAATATGCACGGCATAATATCACGCAAGTCTCTAATCTGCATCATTCTACGCCGTTTCCTACAGAAAGTTATTGAGGAAGGGCAAGCCTTAGGCTATACCATTTGTTTCTACCCATCCTTTCGCGAGGTGACACTACTCCTCCCACCATCCCTCAGCAATAATCAGCATCTGCTAAACAAACTGTTCAGAAAATAACAGTCAAAAACAGCACAACCTCGGTCTTGCAATTACGTCTGCTCAAATGAGAAGCTTTTCCTTCGGAGAAAGATATCTAGGCCAACGTGAAAGGACATTTCATGCCAAGCAGAATATCTATAGTTTACGAAACAACCTTCATGTGTGTCTTATTTTTATTAGCTTCACCGACCAGCATGTATTAAATCACCACATTTTAAGAAAAAGAAAGTCAGCATAATGATACACCGCACAATCCTCTGACAATGCCTCAACTACGCTCATACTTATTCCTAAGTATCCTAGGGCACTTCTCTTGGAAGCAAAGAAATGTTTATGTGCAGATGTGCTGAAGCTTATGCGAAAGAGGAATAGCGACTGGTTGGTGCATTGCCTCAACTTCTTGTTAGACGTCCGAAGTCGAAACTGGCCTAACCGAGAAAGGCTATGGTAAAGAGAAGGCTTCTATTACGTTTATTCCGTCCAACGCATGAAAATGGCAAACGGTACGTTGTCCCTGTCAGCGCCGTTAAGGCATATTAGGGGAGCAGAGGTACAGATCCACAGTCTTCACTTCGGCGCCAGTTGCAGCTTAGTGGTCAACTTCAGCCCCAGCCGCTTTACCAAAGACATGGGCATTGCTGGGTGATAACTATCCACCGTTACCGGGCCCTTCATATGAATGTTTCAGACTATTCACATATTGTGCGAAGTTATTAAAGTTTATAATAACAGACTGTTCACTGCAGTGCATCCATAGTTCATTTCTACACTACGCAAGTACGCGCAACAAAATCCCCATATCCTATTTATCTAATGCGAATTTAATTTCATGGTTAGCACATTACTTCACATCGGAGAAGTGCTGGGTTTAACACTCGGCCCAGAGACCGTCGGCTATCATAAGGTTATTTCTAGTCTTTCCAGGTATCTGAAGGAAAATTAGGGGCAAGTTCCTTAAAGTTTGCAATTGCCGTTCGCTTCTATACCCTGCATGATTATTTTACGGCCATATCTCTCACTCTGCACAACATACCTGTTCGATTAAATCAGCGCGTTAAATAAAATAAGAAAGTAAGTTATAATAATAATAATAATACAGCCATTGCTAAATTTGTGGGTGGTATAAGAATGACTACGTATGTAGCACTGATGGAATTATACCGCCAAGGGAAAATCGAAGTAGCCCTACTTGGAGGAAAATCAGTTCACTCGCCATTCTGTCCACCACTAACTGTGCATGTACTGACATGGGGTGTAGCCCGGACCACAACAGTGAGAGGTTGGCGACTACCAGCCTAAGTCATGCCATGACCCCTCACCCAGCATTATGATTTCATAGACAGATGGCATTATAATGCACACATATGTTCTGGTCTCCCAGCTGCCGTTGCTAAATATGTTGCTTGCTTATAATCACTAAATCGATCTTTATAGCTTAACCATTCAATGACGAATGGCAGACTATTTTATTTAAGACCCAGTTCGTACCGCGCCGTAAACACTTTTCATCTTGGTTATAAAACCAATTGGTTTAAGATGTAAGTGGCACTAGTCGCTGTTCGATCTCAGATAAATACAAAACACATAAATACAGTGTGTGGGCAGAGCGTACATTTGTTGAATGTTAAACTTGATGGTGCATCATGTAACCAGTAGGTTTTAAATGGATAACAGGTTCGTCTGTTTATATACAAATTTTGTGTAAGCGGTAGGCCTACATGAGGAACTAGAATTTAAGCTGCTTATTTATGTTTTTTTAATAACCGAGGCAAAGCACTGGATACAATGGCCTGTATAAATTGCTACAAGTAAGGCTGTCTGCGTAAGCCACGAAGGCACATGGGCAATCGGATACACTTCTCATTCCTAATCTCGATACTACAGCTTCGCGTCACTCTCGCACCAAGCGCCACCGGTACCATCGCGCAGCAAGCAGGAGACTGGGTGAGCATAGTCACTGTGACTGCAAATATGGTTCGCTTCATTCATTTACGACGCATCTTGCTTTATGTAAGAGTGACCAGACGAGTGAAAAACAGGCTAATGATATCCTTACTATAGCTGATACGTAAATTTCCAAGTATCGAAAACGCAGCCATTTCTGGTGGCTGAAATAATGCTCAACTGTATGAACACACCACTGTCGCTAAAGACACAGACGTAGGTACTGTAAGGCACGTCACCTAACCACAGCACAATGCACCCAATACTCTACTTCAGTTTACTATTTAGTAATTTTCTCCGAAGATCCGCTGCTGAAATATGGCACCCTGTCACTAAACCACAGCCATGTGGTGTGAGGTAATAGAATTCACTGATTGGCCACTGTCTATGAGAAACAGCTGCCGGGGAGGCGGAGGGGGGGTGGCGGGGTACATCACTAGACAACGGCCATGTTGAATAAGCAACTTTACGTTAAATTACCGTTCAGTCATTTTCTTTTACTTACACCGCAAACACTGAAAGTGGGGTAAGCTTACAACTCAAAATCTGTAACTGTCGCAAAAAATGACACAAACTCCAGAATTTACCCACAGCAGAAAACCTGCTTCTTACATCTGGAAGACAACGATAGCATTAATGTGCCAATTCTTTATTGGCCGAAGCTAGAGTCAGCTGGGGTTGTTACGCGATTCCAGGCCATCGCCACGTTTTTCTTCCTGCCTGTGTTCTCCCGCTACTTTTTAAATACATTCAATCTATTTCTTTCTTTCCCTTCCTTTCTGTTTTTACTTCTTTTACTATGGGATATTATCTGGGTTTGGTTTCAATTACACAAACTTGTCTACACCAAATCAAAATAATTTAAAGATTGGCGTCTTCTAGGACGTTCTGCGGTGTCTACAGACAGATAAATCGCCACCGACAGCTGACTTCTTGACTCTGAAGATGAAGGTATTACGCTCCTTCGAAACGTCGGTAGATTTATCAGTCGACAAGGCATAAAGTCCCAGAGGACTTAACAACTGGTGTGTGGCCCCATATCTCCCAGTTTAGTCTAGCAACACAGCACAACCAAGCCCCACTATAATGCAGTTCTTTCAGAGCGTATGTTGCAAATGCGCATGCGTAACATGCAGCAAGTTAAGAGGATCGCTGTAGTCACAAAAATGTGATGAATGTTTCGGAAAACGTTCCTAGCAGTACGACTTCTTCATGCCTTGAAAAGACGACAACTCAGCACTAAATTCGAAGATGGATAGAGAATAGTATGAATGTGGATTATGAGGGGGGGGGGAGAAGGGGGAAAAAAAAGCAGCGCTCATACAAAAGAAATGTTGGTAGAAAGGTTCCACGAAACTTGCCGCGTGTTGACACGCGTGTAAAAAATGTTGAAGAAGGCGAAGTGCAACTGAAGATCCTTGCGTGAAAAATGGCATTCGACAGTACTGGCAACCTCGGAGAAAAAAAATCTGCTGCCTATTTTCAAATAATTCGAAGTAAAGAGAAGGCATCCCTTCATGCCAGAAAACGAACAAGTTGGCTGAGGCAGCAACGCTTCTTACTTGTGTCGGGAGATGACTGGTTCGATTGCCGGCCAAGACACCGACTATCCTGACCACAGTACTACGAGCTCCTCCCAAACAAATATCAGGATTCTTGCTTCAGTCCGGCCATGACTAGTTGCCTCCACATTCACCTCAATATTCACTGTCATCTAGTCATTCTACGTTACGTAAGCATTAACTGGGTTACCAATAAAACCATCACACCTACGGGCAGGACCACCAAAGAACTGTGGGTTGACTCCCGGCTTTAAGTATGAAATTTTCTGTCCTCCACATTGTCCACATTGTCCAGACCAATCTCGGACCCAACCGGCTTCCTAGTCAGTGAGTACCGGCGACTATTTCTCCGGGGCTAAAGCGAACATGGCGTGAAGCCGACCACTCAGAATGCGTAGAGGTAATTCAGACCCACCATACTCCTCTATGACAAACATAGGGACACCAAATTCCTTATGAAAGAGCAAGGGGCGACCGGGACTTGGTCAAAAGGTATTTCAGGAAGACAAAGCTACAGTGCATACAGTCAAGGAGGATTTGGAAGCTTTGCAGGGTCAATTTCACAACGAACCGTTGTACCGTACGAGACACAAAACAACCGTATGGTAAATATAAAGCAATTCCTGTACAGGCCTGGACAGGCAGGCCCTGAAAGTTCCAGGACGTTGAGCCAGGCACGTGAAGGCGGTAAAGTTGTCAATCCTACGCAACGGCCGCCTCTAACGCCCCCCGGCAAACATTCCTGGTACTCACTTCTGTTAAAAGCTGAGTCCATCCCAGGACCATCGTGCGGCCAGAAGGATTATGTCAATGGAAAATTCCAATGACACCATCGGGAATCGAACCCGCTACCTATGCACCAACTAACTGCGCCACTTTACTTCAAGAGTAACTAACTGATTGAGCTGTTTTATAACACCGACTTTCAGAAAGCAAGTTTATGCAGCGCGTAATTGCACAACTAAACAAACACTGCCTGATTGTGTCTGGCTGTTATCGCCTGTAAACAGCACTGAAGGAAAAGCTTGGGGGCTACAAATTTAGACATGACTTCGACGTGGAAACAGTTGTGACACTGTGGTTGATAACGCAAGACAAGGACTGATATCACCACCGAATATAAAATCCTCCTCCCAGGATTATGATTCAGACCTTAACTATGGCGAGGACTACGCGAAACACCATATGCTGTGGGACTGACTACGGGAACGTTGAGGCTGTGATTAGCGTAGAGGCGTAGACTTAAGATATTTCGGTAGTACAGCTGTGTGCGATACCAGTCGAACGACTGGTGTGGTTGGTTACTTAATAGGCGACAGCTTTATCGCACTTTATTGTTACTTACTCCATGGAGCAGTCCTTCTTGAGAAGCCAACCGGTTTTCAGCTTCTATGGAACCCGAAAGATCATTACCGCATTCACAAGTGCCCGCCACCTGTCCCTATCCTGAGCCAGCTCGATCCAGTCCATGCCCTCCAACAAACATCCTGAAGAACCATCTGAATATTATCCTGCAATCTTGGCCTGGGTCTTCTAAGTGGTCTCTTTCCCTCGGGTTTACCCACCAAAATCCTGTATACGCCTCTCCTCTCTCCCATACGCGGTACATGCCCCATCAAACTCATCCTTCTCGATTTTATCACCCGAACAATACTGGGTGAGGAGTTCAGATCATTACGCTCCTCATTACGTAGTTTTCTCCAGTCCCTGTTACATCGTCCCCCTTAGGTCCAAAAATTCTCCTCAACACCCTATTCTCAAACACCCTCAGCCTATATTCCTCCCTTAATGTGCGCGACCAAGTTTCACACCCATAAAAACAACAGGCAAAATTATGGTTATTTATATCTCAATCTTTAAATTTTTGGATAGAAAACTGGAAGACAAAAGATCCTGCACCGAATGACACCACACTTTATTTTACAGTGTCACAAAATCGGAACGGATGACCACGAGTTTTTTTTTTTTTCCAAAATAACTGTTTGGAGTTGTTTCTCGTGCAATCAGGCAGAGAATACTGAGTAAAACAAAGCTACAAAAGACAGATGTTGACGGAAATACGTATCATGTGAAAACAGTTACTTGTAACATTTAGCTCCTGCTCTAATTATTCCATAATTTTCAGAAACATCTTTATTGGGTAAAATTTAATGCTCAAATCTAACAACAGCCTCCTTTCCTGCACTTACCAACAGTTTTCCAACATCACCGCATAAAAATATGGTTGAACAACTACACGACAATCCGACTGAAAACCAAAGGGATTTGATTTCGTCAGGCTAGTGTGAGAACTGGTCAGACGTCGCACGGGCAGGTCGCGTCTACTGCAACCGCACATTCAAGTTTTAATCTGCTTCTCCTGTTACGGGACTATCATATCCGATTTGCGCTGAGGTCAGCCGGGCAAAATGTCGTTATAATACATATCCTGTGCAACCGCAACCCAAATCTGAACTGTTCGTATCAAACGTGAAAATAAAGAACCCAAAATATATGCAATGTAAATTTAAGGACTGATCGAATCTTATATTTCGTGCTACTCTTCACTGAGCTACACAGTATTTAAAATGTATTATCTGTTGTTGTTCTAACAATAAAAGGGAAAGTGAGAATGAATGAATGAAGGGACTGAGTGAATCGTTATACAAATGAATGCGTGAATGAATAATAAATGAACGAATGAACGAAAACGGGGGTTCGAAAAACACAAAGTTTCTGATACATTGGTACAAAAGCAGGTATAACAAAGGATGCCAAAAATTATATCGAATAATAGATCAAAATGGACGTAGACGACTTGCAAGACATTTAAGAGACTATTAGACGAGGTCGAAACAGGTCAATCAGGGCCTAACTCGTGACGGGTGATGATGATGAAGACGAAGATACAAAGGAAGATGAAAGGAATAAAAGAGTGAAAACGGGAAGGAAAGAAAGAATATTGCTCAGACGTGACTGTTCCATTCTAAAGATCATGTTATGGCAGCACTCAGTTTCCTGGCCGTGCAATTTATCAGTGATGTAAATTATTGATACGCCTACAATTTACTCACACAGAGCTTCATAACTTACACAACAGTCTGATTTTCTTTATTACATTTCCAATTTTTCAGCACAGAAACACCTAACATCACAGCTTGCGTACAAATGGCGTCAGAAATGCCACAGCACTCCAAGCGTCAAGGTGTTCATTGATTCATACAGATATTGCAACAGAGTCAGGATACCTAATCCCATCTATTTCCTCTTGCGAAGGACGCCAAGAAATATATAATATTTTTCAGATATTTGATACAGTATTTGCGGCTACCGTACATTTCGTATCTCAACTTCAAGAACAACTGTTCTCTACTTACGTGTACATTTAGCGGTTCCACATTATGTTGCTAATTAAATTAACAGGAGCTAATGCTTAAACGATTGCAGTTTAAAGGATTTAAAACCAAGCCTTAACCCCTTAAAGAATGAAGTCCAACTCCTATTTATTTGTCTTCTGCAGACTCTACGCGTCAGGGCTTCCACCATGCTCCTGGTCAGAGTTCACTTCTGTAATTATAGGGATCTCCTTCAGTAAATCTCCCCATCCTAGAAAGGAACTAAAGGACAATTATCAGATTACCATTTTGTGTGTGTGTGTGTGTGTGTCCATTTCAACTTCCGGACCGGTTGCACCATTGTTCACGCAACACTATACGAACTTGAAGCAACTGCAGAATCTATCAACATCGTTATTTGTAACTTCATACAATCAGTAACATCAACATGGCGCACACGCGAACTTGCGAGGAAGAAGCGACATTAGCGACACTTACTTTTGGATCCTGGAATAATGTATGGCAACAGAGCTTAGAAAAGTATGCAATTTATACTGAGACAATAATTTTTGCAGAACGTAAAATAAATTTTATTTAGCTTTGAGTCTAATGGCGGTGACCACAGAATGGTTGAAGCTAGGCGTGTGAAAACCTGTACTCAGATTATAAACACAACTGTTCATTATGCATGAACTGGCAAATCAACAATTACAAACCATAGAACGATACGGAACTGTTGTAAGCTTAAAGCCGATCAATTTAACATGCCGGTTATGTTAGAAGCTTTTCACAAAAAATAAAAAAATAAAGTAACTGCAATATTAACAGATATGTATGGCGAGAAATCTGCACACGTGGAAAGTGTGTTGGGGGACTTTTCTTCCAAATTCGTTGTTTGATAGCTTATTTGTTACCGTTTTTTGGTATGGACCATCGGCAACCGAATGGCACTTACCTATATATACGTCAAAGAACAGAGAAGAACGCCGACACACGTCGAAGCCGCAGCCGGAACCTGAACCAAGGATCCCAGAATACGAGCGGCTCAAAACAACCTGCCTCACATCGCGCGGTTACTGCGATATATTGGCCTCTATCAAACTCTCTCACAACTGTGGTGAAAGGAATAGATTTCAAACATAAAACTTGAGCTATTATCCTACCAACCGGTCTAGCGACGCTAAGAAAGTCCGTGGCGACAAGGCTTAGCGCGTACTCAGGCTGCGGATGGAGGAACGGCTTCCATTATGGAAGGTTGCTGCGAATATATTGAATAAGCAATCAAGGACAGCCAACAAGGGGTGGTCCTACAGATAAGGTGATGGGCGAGGTACTAACAACCCCTCACCTTAAAAATTGACCTTGTTACGTCACGTATGCCTGGGTTTTGGGCCTGGACTGATCCTTTGGTACGACCTAACCCACGGAAAAGTGACATGAGATCCGGTATATTGAGGGTTAGCAGCCTGTATAGGTCAGGTTCACATACGACAGTGGCCAGGAAATTAGAAAATTATAAATTAGATTTAGATGGTGTAAAATGGGTTAGGTGGGACAAAGAGGGAAGGGAAAGAGCAGGGGATTATATTTCTTTCTAAAGGGAAGGAAAGGAAAATCATTAATTGGGAACAGAATCTTTTGTACGCCACAGAATTGTATTAGCAGTTAAGATATTATAGTTTGTCAGTGATAGGATGCTTATATAGTTCTGAGAGGTCGCTGGTGAAATATCATTGTTTTGAATGTGCACGCGTCAAGTGAAGAGAAAAGCGATGATTCAAAAGACATTTTTAATGAAGGAATTAGAACAGGTGCTCGATAATTTTCCTAAGTAACATGTGAGAATTCTGTTAGGAGTCTTTAATGCAAAATTGGGGAAAGAGGTTGTTTTCTAACCGACAATTGGGAATGAGAGTCCACATCAGGATAGTAGTGATAATGTTGTAAGAATAGTAAACACTGCCACTTCAAAAATCTAATTGTTCAGAGCACGATGTTCCCGCACCAAAACATTCATAAATGCACCTCGACTTCCCCTGATGGGAAGACTCACAACCAGATTGATCACATATTGGTATGATGGATACGAGATGGCATTCGAGTATATTCGAAGTACGATAATTAAGGGGAGCTGACTGTGATGCTTATCATTATCTGGTGGTTGCAAAAGTTACGGAGAGATTGACAGTAAGTAAACAAGCAACACAGAAGTCTGATGTGGAAAGATTTAATCTCAGGAAGCTAAATGAGGTGGATGTTAGGAAACAATATCAGATTGAGATCTCAAATAAGTTTGCAGCTTTGGGGAACTTAAATGATAACAAGGACATAAACACGGCTCTCGAGAACATTAAAGAAAATATAAAAACCTCAACTACAAAGAGTCTAGATATGAACGAAATGAAGCAACATAAACCATGATTTGATGAAGAATGTCTACTATTTCTAGATCAAAGCAAGCAAGACAAAATGCAGTGATTACAGAAACCAAACCAAAGCAATGTAGATAATCTGAACAATATAATGCGTGAAGCTAGCACACATTTCAGGAACAAAAAAAAGTTATTTTATCTGAAAGCTAATATTGATAAACTTGAAACCAACAGTGAGATAAAAATTTCAGACAACTGTAACGGAGCAACAATGACTTTAAGAAGGGTTACCAGCCTATAAGTAATATAGTAAAGATGAGAAGGGTGATTTGGTTACAGATTCCCACAGTATTTTGGCTAGGTGGAGGAAGTATTTCTCTCAGCTGTTCAGTGTACATGGGGTTACTGATGTTAGGCAGACAGAAACACATACAGCAGAACCATTAATGCCGAAGCCGAGTGACTTTGAGGTTGAGATGGCTATCGAAAAGCTAAAAAGACATAAATCACCAGGTACTGATCAAATCCTAGCAGAAATTATTAAAGCAGGGGGTAGAATAATTCGCTCTGAAATCCATCAACTTATTAATTCTGCTTGGAGTAAGGAGGAATTGCCTAAGGAGTGAAGGACTTGATCATTGTACCTCTCTGTTTGTTACATGGGTGATAAAACAGATTGTTGTAATTATAGAGGCATATCACTTTTGTCAAATACGTACAAACTTTTATCCAACATCCTGCTGTCAAGGTTAGCTCCATATGCAGAGTAAATTATTGGGGATCATCAGTGTGGACTTCGGCGCAACAGGTCAACCACTGATCATTTATCAAATACTTGCGAAAAATGGAAATACAATGAAGCAATGCATCAGTTATTTATAGACTTCAAGAAACCTTATGATTCGGGTAGGAGGGAGGTCTTGTATAATATTCTCATTGAGTTGGGTATCCCCATGAAACTGGTAAGGCTAATAAAACTAACTGAAATAAACCAATAGCAGAGTCCGTGCAGTCACGTATTTGAATGGCATGTTCCCTATTAATGGTCTGAAAAAAGGAGATGCTTTATCACCAATGTTTTTCAAATTTGCTTTAGAGTATTCTATTACGAGAGTTCAGGTAAACCACGATGACTTGAAATTAAAAGGTATACATCAGTCTTTGTTATATGCTGATAACTTTAATATATTGGTGGGCAGACGCGTACATACTCTAAGGAAAACACAGAAGCTTTAATAGTTGCTGTAAGGAGATTGGGCTAGAAGTAAATGCTGATCAAAGTAAGAACATGGTCATGTCTTGATATCAGAATGCAGGACAAAGTCAAAGTACAAATACTGATAATAGCTCCACTGAAATGGTGGAACGATTCAAATATTTGGTAACAAACTTAACGAATCAACATTCTATTTAGGAAGAAATTAAGAAGAGATTGAAGTCAGGGAATGCTTGTTATCATTCGGTGCTGAATCTTTGATCTTCCAGTTTGCTACCCAAAAATGTAAAAGTTAAGATATACAGAATTATAATTTTACCAGTTGTTTTGTATGGATGTGAAACTTGGTCACTCACACGAAGGGAGGAACGTACGCTGAGGGTGTTTGAGAAAAGGTGCTGAGGGAATATTTGGGCCTAAGAGGGACGATGTAACAAGGCAGTGGAGAAAACTACAACAGCGAGGAGCTAAATGATCTGTGTGTACTCCTCACCAAATATTATTTGGGTGATCAAGTCGAGAATAATGAGATGGGCGGGGCACGTAGCATGTATGGGGGAGAGGAGAGGTGTATGTTGGGTTTTGGTGGTGAAACCTGAGGGAAGGAGGCTACTTGAAGGATGCAGGCTTAGATGGGAGGATAATATGACAATGAATCTTCAGGAATTTTGTTGGAGGGCATGGAGTGGATCGAGCTGACTCAGGACAGGAACAGTTTGTGGGCACTTGTAAATGCGGTGATGAACTTTCAGGTTCCATAAAATGCGGGCAATTGCTTGACAAGCTGAGAACCGGTTAGCTTCTCAAGAATGACTCTGCTTCACAGAGTAAGACTAAGTAGGTACCAACTGATCTAGAAGTTAACATCACGTCATCTAGCAACACGTCGCACTCTTTCAAGTTATTCTTACTGCAGTGTACATTTGCTCAGTAAAAGCAAGGACAATTGTAAACATGCTGACTGTTGGACTTATCTGGTCTGTACGATGATAGAGAATCACGACTTGTCCACAAAGACAGACCACATGTCTGGCCTCATTACGACGTGGCGTCAAAACACCGAGTGAGGCAAGTATTATGAGGTCGCTGTGTTGAAAATTACAAATACGACGCCGTAAAAAGTACTCAGATCGTGGCTGCTGTAAGTACAAAGTTTCAGTAAAAGAACTACATACATACATACTTACATAACACACACACACACACGCACTCACGCGCGCGCACACACGCACGCACACACGCACACGCACGCGCACGCGCGCGCCCACACGCACGCACACATACATTACATACACAGCTTAACTTTCTATACCTTCAATTCGCAGCTGCAAGTCAAAAAATATTTGGTATCGTCAATTTAAGAGACAGCAGGAGCACAAGAATTACGAAATCGGTAAGGTGTGGTTCTGAAACGTGACACAAAGAGGGACAATGCACGAAAATGTAGCGAAACCTACGAACAGTAATAAGAATGAAACATCACCGGGCGGAATTTTTGGCGATAATCCCACTGATCGAATGACGTGAATTCACAGAGAGAAACTTGTTTGCACTAGCATGCCTAGAATAACAGACGTTTAGTTTTACTGTACACGAGACAGAATTTGAAACAGTAAAAATGGCGTAGGGCTGAAAAAGGTACAGTTCTGCGTTTGGTTGCGATATTCATGACAGAATAAGAGAGAACCTTGCGATACAGGGAGCTACAATACGGCAAATTAAATACTGCAGTCTACAACTCAAGACCTGTCACTGGACACAGACAAAGTAATTCGTAACATGTACGATCATTAATCTAGTAATCCCTCGCTTTTCGCGAGAGTAAGGTTCCAAGATCCCTTGCGAAAAGCAAAAACAAGCGAATAAATAAACCGCCCCTCCACATATACAAAGTTTTGGTATTTTTTGGTACCTTTCTTCACAACGATGGACTTTAAAGTTTCCTTTTATGCTTCAGTCTCCTTTGGCTATTTAACCAAAAAGTTAAAATGAAAACATTTTACTATTTAACGCATATTTTAAAGTTATTCTGCGATAGATTCTCTTTCGCTGGTCGGAATTTTTTTTTTTTTGGTAGACTGTGTGATTTTTATTCTTGGAACGACCCCGCGAATATGCGAAGAACACGAAGTAGAAATCAGAGGAAAGCACAGGATGACTATACGCTCAATCGAACATTTCACCTCGTAGCAGCTTCCTTAAGAACATTAAATTAAAGGCGATTAGAATAAATCTTACATGGGTATTGCACATTACAATATATTGATATGACATTGACCCACTGAATTTGAAAACTCACCTATAAAAATCCCTCCCTCACAGAAAACACGGCGTCCCCACTACATGCTTCTCATGTATCCCTCCCGATGTAAATTTAGTAGTACAGCTTCAAGTTCTTGTATATGTGTTAAAAACGACTGCCACCGGGTGAAAACCCAATTGCAGTTAAATAAATATTA
>Ga0123352_10006474_pt1 | contig 17917 bp, 9 predicted proteins | sample TergutLab28metaG_FD_89700 | JGI IMG/M metagenome (GOLD analysis project Ga0123352, IMG submission 89700) | Labiotermes labralis P1 segment gut microbial communities from Petit-Saut dam, French Guiana - Lab288 P1 | ecosystem: Host-associated > Arthropoda: Insects > Digestive system > Gut ... | reverse complement strand
TATATAAAATGTGAATAATACAGGAACCAAATACGTTAGAATTATGAAACAAACTGCATTTTGAAGAGAAAAAAAAACGGAGAGTATATACCATATTTAAAATATTCAGTACCTATATTTGTTGAATAAATATATAAAATGCAACTTTAGGGATTAGCGGTGCGGTACGACCACTATAGTTGACATTAGGCGTCAAAAGGTTAAAGTCAACAATTCGGTTAAAATTTTATATGATATGTACTTACGGCACAAAGTCAGGCAAAAATAAGGTCCATGCTGATCACATTCGCAACTTCAGTTCAAGAGTCATAATAAGTTTTCCTTATTGACCTCGGTAAATATTAATCGAATCGACAAAAAGACCCCACCATGGGTACAGGAGGACAGTCGAGTGGCTTGACGAACACTCGGTTCTTAAGAATAAATGGCACCAAACAATTCAATTCGTGTTATTCAGCGAAAAAAAAAACTACGGCTGGTAGTCTCCCCACAGCAGTGATGCAGTTCTTGAAATCTCCCGCATAGAAATGCTGCACAGTTGCCAAATAGCCAAATACTTGAGTTAAAAGGATCACAGTAAAAAATGTTTACGGGAGAAAATAATTTTATGAGTCCGAATCTTGTTCGAAAACGTGAAATCCTTGACACGTATAGTGCTATATATTTTGCTTCTGGCTGCTCAATGTTACATAAACAAATAAATAGTTTTGTTTGCGCATACACGTAAGCACGATAAGTGTTTGTTTTTTTTTTATGTTTTGTTGACCGTGCATCCTGGTGTGATCCTTGTAAACAACCAACTTGAATAACAATTTTTCATGTATGTTTATTTCTATTCTCTACATGTTTCGGGCAGCCATGTGCCCATCATCAGGAGAATTATTTTATCCCTTCGGCATCTGGTTTATGTCACTCTGTAGAAGACCGTCTGGTATGCGGGTTCCCGGTTCTACAGAGTGACATAAACCAGATGCCGCATGGATAAAATAATTCTCCTGATGATGGGCACATGGCTGCCCGAAACATGTAGAGAATAGAAATAAACATACATGAAAAACTGTGCGTCAATTTGGTTATTTGCATGAATCATAAGTGTATGTACAGCACATGGGCGGAAAAGTAATCTTTCCTCAGTAGTTCGGTTTCCATCACATTATAACTACTCACTGAAGTTGTTTAAGATTTCATTTTGCATTACAGGTACCGTAATACTGCTTCATTTGTCAAAATCCACTTGGACTTAACCCATCGTATTCAAAGAATAATTTATAGTCCCATTTAATGTAAAAGTAACCCACAATCATCCATTCAGTAAATCAAAAGCGCAATTTCACGGAATCGCCTGCAGACGTGGTTTAAATGCTCCACAACTAGCCGACGATCAAATTATAGCAGACTCTCTCTCTCTCTCTATTTTTCTCAAGGTAATGGTACAGTGTCCGGCTTGTCCTTTACATAAACAGCTCGATGATCGCTAAGAGGTAAGGGGATAAACATTTGGCAATATTGTTTTTAGTTGACATTCCCATCCAACAGGTGTCACGGCTGCAGCATATTTGCTTGCACTTGGCCCACAGACATCAGAGTTTGATTAGTTCGCTGCTACAAGTGTACGCACAGGTTACAGTGGAATAACATGGTAGGATTACGTACGGTAGACTGGAAAGAAGGGTTAGCGAAAGACATGGAAATTATAGTAATTCAGTACGCCCTGGTCTAGACTTGAAACAGTACGTCATGTTTGGTCCTGCTAGTGAATTTCATAGGCTCTACGCACACCTGGCGACGCTAAATAACGGGAACTGCTTTCTTGTCTTACGGTCTTCAGAATGAGCCCCCCCCCCCATTTGTTTCGAAGTATCTCGGAACTCTGGGTACTTATATGCAGGGTTTCACAAGTATTCCATAAAATTCAGGCGCCGCCTCGAAATTTCAGGCGCGAAGAGGGCCATACAGCAAGTTCTACAGTGAGGGTCAACAAATATTATGCGCCAACGTATAAGTTTTAGACGCCCTTTAGACTTGGAGCTTGGGATTTGTGCATCTTTGCTTACATTACAGCACTGTGCTAACAATAGTCCATAAAATTTAACTGGATCTTAGATGCAACGTGTGAGGATGTAAACTGAAATCATTTGGGTCAGAACGGAGAAGAATGGTGGCGTCTTGTGAACGTAATAGTGAATCTTTGGGTTCCAATAACAGCGGGCAATTTCTTGGGCGATTAACGGTTTCCCAAACAGGACCGTGTTTCAAGAAGTTGGTTGATTATCGTTACAAAGTGTTGCGGTTCATGGTCAGGACGACAATCAGCTGTTTGTTGTGGAATTGAACTGTAGCATTTCATTCGGAAAGCAGATTTTTTCAACTAACTTTTAATGTTTGGGGACAAACGTCACATTGCATTAACACCAAATGAGCAGAGTCATTGTTGACCATTCAGAATTACAAGTATTTTACAAATGGAACGAGCCTAAAAGCTTGTTACTTTTAATATCACAAGTACACTCTCTTATCACTACTAAAAAGCTGATATGAAATGGAAGTAGCCCAACACATGGGCTAATCAAAACCGCAGTTTTATCACCACAGAAATGGTGTTAAGATTAGGAACGAGTCGTGACATTTAAGATCCTCTCGTTGAACAGACAACTTATGGGAAAAATGTAGAATATGTAGGTAATATTTCATTTACGCCCATAAGTAAAGTACATCTTCCGTACGTCGATTTTCACGAAACGCCCAAATGCTCAACGGCATAATGTGGAGATCTTCAGTTCCGAATTTCACTCAGATCGGTCAAGACAAATGGAAAGCACGGGCAGAAATCAATTTATTCCCTTAAAGTATGACCGAAAATGGGTCGATTACCACAAAACTCAAGCTTGTTGACAGCTTTTCGTAAATAACTCTTGCATCCATTTTTTACAAAAATCCGACAAACGATTCATTCGCTGATACAGAATCACAGATACACGGACAGTCGGGGTCTCAACATATTACATTCGTTCTTCAATGGTAAAGAGCGCCCAAAAATATAAATTTTCATCGGATTCGCAACAAACAAGTCGAGCACTAAAACACAATTAACATTATCAGCACTTACCTCGGTAGCAGAAGGAATTAAAATTTAACAGTCTTATAGGTTTAAGTTGTGTAAACAGAAACTGAAAGAATGTAAATTTTTTCAAGACTTCCAAGGGAAATTAAGGTTTTTAAATTGTTATTCTAATCTTATGTTTATTGGACCGTGCATCATCTTCATAGTTGAATAAAGAGAGACCAACTTGATGTCACTTGCTTATTTATTTCATTATTTAATGTTCAACATGTTTCGGATGTTAATGCATCCATCCTCAGGAGCTTGCGACTTATTTGTTGATTTATTCCATGGGTTGTATTGCTCTGGTGTGGTATGCGGATGCAGGCTGAAGCCTGCATCCGGATACCACACCACCCCAGCTAAACCACAACGTAACACCAACATGCATCGAACCAGAGCAATACAACCCATGAAACAACTCAACAAATAAGTCGCAAGCTCCTGGGGATGGATGTAGTAACATCCGAAACATGTTGAGCATTAAATAATGAAATAAAAAACAAGTGACGTCAAGTTGGTCTCTCTTTATTCAACTGTTATTCTAATATCACATGAAATGTATCCATCAAAACGACATGTACTATTCCCAAATCGTCAAGAATTGAAACTTTCTTTATGAGGGGGGTGGGGGACAACAAAATATGTTCCCTGAATTTATTCATTTTCTGTGTCACTGCCACCGTGATAAGCAAATGGTAACCGCTGCTTCCTCAGTAAGCAGATAAGTCTAACAACACGAACACACATGCGTTTTCTCAGTAGCGACTGGCACATGCATTGGTATCAATGTTTCCTGTTAGACCGCTGGCACGAAGAGATTCATGAAACATTCATAATATGCAGTGTCCAGAAGATACGCTCCCCTTCTTCCTGGGCTACAATGAACGCACCAATAGCCTTTGATTACCCCCAAGAGAATACCTTCTTGCACTTACACTCTCTGTCAATGATGGATCTAAAGACTGAATTTTCCGAAGTACTTTTACAACTTTCGTGAATATTGTCAATTACGGTGTGGGTGACGTTGTCTTTGTCCATTCCATGAAGTTATATAGAGTAAGCAGAGTAATCTCTGCACTTGACTGAAGTAAGTGGTCTAATTCATGACCTGCCCCGGCCGTTTTAGCACATGGTAAGATCCCCCTCCCCCCTGAAGCCATCCAATAGGAGGCTGAGTGGGCCCCAGAAATGATCTAGGAGGTTTTGGAGAAGAAGACGTCTCTTGCCCCTGCCGGGATCCCAGCCCAAACCGTCCAGCCCGTCGCGATTCGCTATGACAACTACGCCTTCCCGACAACCCAATTAGGTATAAGTCCTTTAGTATCATAAAGGGCCTCAGTATCCGGAGGAAATAGTCCTTAAATTCGCAGGCTACTCTAATGATCGAATCGCCAGGTTCATAAAACTAAAGAAATGGACTTCGAGTGGCTCCAAAAACGATAAAGTAACTTCACGTTTTGGGGAGACAATGAGGTGCAGAGTACATTATAAGTCGCTATCGCGTTTGTATTCCCCTGGTTTTAATGTACATTCCATTACATAAAAGGTTGACGATACTGTAGGTAATAGCAATATAAATTACTAATAATATGAAATGGTAACATCACAAAAAAAAAAGGCCAAAAATAAAGTAACTGTAGAGACAGAAAACAAGGAAGGCAAGAGCAATGAAGCGTTAGATTGCTTATAGTTTATGATGACTGGAAGTTTGATTTAGATAACAAAATTTAAAAAAAAAAAAAAAAAAAACTTTATAAAATTCAAAAAGGAAAAAACTGGATATTTTAAACAATTAAACTTATCCAAATCATCAAAGAATGGGAGAAATAATACTGGTAGGGGCAGGGATTCTCTTTTTCGTCTCAATTTCAATACGGAAGCTAAGTCCCATCCAAAAAATGCGGGTGATTATTTTGAAAAGTGTAATGGGGCCAAAGCCAAAATCTTGAATGCATAGCCCCTTTAAATTTAGACAGCGCTGTGCTTCCGTACTTCGCATCCCCTGCCAGAACTTTTCTAACCAGTAGAGATAAATAGGGAAAGATGAAATACGAAGGCCTTAGACTTATGTTTTAAGCAAATACATTCTTCATTCTTCACCTCAAGCTCTGGACTATAAATTAACGGCGCTTTATAACAAGTTAACGTGTGGATTACGGAACTAATGCTGTCATTATGGAAGCAGGACTAATAAACACAAGTAAATGTGAAGCTGCGTTAACTGTACAAAAATAGACTTCATCACCCAAGTATTAGTACACAGCTGTCATCCGTTCCAGCTCCCGAACGCGTTAGTAAGGTCTGTGTCGTCTTGTATGCGGGAGGCAGTGGATGCTCACCGTCATTTCAATTTTAGATTGCTTTCCAGGGGTGCAGTAATTTTTAAAATACTTTAATCCTGATGATGAACAGGTGCAAATATCTGTCATAATGGTCATTATGCTCATCTCTCTACCACCCAAAACGTTATAAAAAAGATTTCAAACAAACGAAGAGAGTCCATTCCTACCATAACCAAGGTCGCCCAAAAACCCAATTCTTCTGACGCATCCCATCTCCAACCCAAACTAAAATTCGCTATCTCATAACCGAGTCTAGTGGCCTAAGCAGATAAAGGCCACGCACGTGCCTAATCTCTCTAATGTTAGACTCTTCAACTGCGATCCTTTTCAGCAATACAGGAACACAGTGGCTCGAGACTGTGGATGAACATACAGGTTGCACTCTTAAACTATTCGTTATTGTAAATCTGCAGCCTGAACTTTAAAAAAAAAGCCGCAAATACGTTGTTTTGCCCCTACTTAACATTAGGGATATATTTGTTTTATGGCACGGCCACCCCTAGCGAGCCGGGGCATCATTGTCAAGGCTTCACGCTCGCTCTCAGACGCACCACACTCGGTAGGACTCCTCTGGACGAGTGATCAGCTCGACGCAGAGTCCTCTACCTGACAACACACAACATTAACAAGATACAGGCATCCATGATTCCGGGGTGGTCCGAACCCACAATTCCAGCAAAACAGCGGCCGCAGACCCACGCCTTAGATCGCGCGGCCACTGGGATCGGCTAAGATTGAAGGATTTTACCACATGAGTTTCCGTATCGAAATTGCACGTGTTCATAAGGATACTGAAGCATATTACCAGATTTGGTCAAGTACCTGATGAATCAATATTATGCATTGTTCATTACTTGTATTTCCATTATAAGGAGTCATGCTTAATCATTTAAGATCACGAAATTCATTTAAACAACACTTTAAAAAAGTTCCTAGTCAGAGAAATGAACTGCAAGGTCATAAGAATATTTGTCATTTAATGCTGCGTATGGAACTAATAGCTGCTTGCTTCTGGAATTATACAAGCCCACTAATACACAATGCGTGCAAAACTGAATTTTCTGGTGTTAAAGGAGGCGGCGTGGCTTATATTACAGAAACCACTGTTTTCACAGGATCAAAAAGCAGATACAATGGCAACCTGTACTTGAAATTAAAATTTCAAAAAGGGCTCAAAAAGTGGTATCCTGTCTTAAATAGTGTACACCAATTTTACTTGCATGACTGTCAGGTACGTTCACACGCCGCCTATGAACTAACGGAGAAGTCTCTCCCATTTCTCTGTAATTGGCGAGGAGTCAGTTTTGCAATACATTCGCATAACGTCATAAATGTACTCTACCAAGAAATTAAGCAATATATAAATATATACTGACATTACCTCAAGCACCTAGAACAAAAGGAGTAATTGCTGTCAGTTTTATGGTACTGGATTTAAGACTGCTAAGAACAGTACAAGCAAACGTTCATCACGAAATGCTAATATGAGAACTGTCAGGGGGGTTGGGGACATTGAAAAAGAAGTAGCGTTAATTTAAAGAAGAGAGGAAATGTCTGTACAGCGTAAGATTGCAGCTCGTTCGTGCAACCACTGTTGCAATGGAAAAACAGTAATGTTCTGAGTGCGTGTTTGTAGTCTTCAGTATCCAGTACGTTCAGCGCCTGCGCCATATTGTCATCTGTGGCCTGTCTGGCTCTACAATATTCTTCCACATTATCTCATAAACGGCATGATTTTTCAAAAAACGTTACGGAATATAAAATGTGTTTTGGTTTTATCTACAACTTCTGCCCAAAACATTTCTCATTCTAAGAATTCAACAAGATATGTATATCAGTCTTCACGTAAAGTACCCATTATTCTTGTCAGATGTTAAAGAAATGTCCACATACTCGAAAAATTTTCGAAAAAATGTACCAACATAAAATTTCATGAAAATCGGTCCAGTGGGAGCCGAATTGTTCCATGCCGACAGACTGACAGACGGACGCAGAGACAGACATGACGAAGCTAATAGTCATTTTTCGCTACTTTGCGAAGGCGCCTAAAAATGGGACATGTTTCACGGTCTCATTGTAAGGACTTCCTGCACAACAGCGTGTTCTCAAGCGGCTCCGCGTGCAACAAGTTGCTACAAATGGAATATTCACTGATTTTAGTCGAAAAAGAACACAAGAGTTATGAAGGTTATGGGGAAACAAGCATTTTTAGTCTCATTTATCAATAAAAAATCTATGGCACATATTTCTTCAAAAATATGAACCAGAAATGCACTTAAATATTAGAATATGTCATTGTTCATAAATGAAAATGTGACTCTCCATCAAAAAGTAAAAAATAAATAATTATTCTTAATGTTATTTCAAGGCAAAACATTCGTCGCCCTCGGCTAAATGTATGTAGCACACACACGAAACTGGAATGCAAACTGATACGAACTAAACCTTTTCCAAACTTAGGGTAGAAAACGAATCAAAGTTTCACAAGTTGAGAGCACACCCACCACAAATCAGCGCGAACAAATAGGTGTGAAGATCTTATTAAGGAAGCAGAAAAGGGAGTGTCACGATTAGGTGTTAAGGACCGTCAAACACAACTATTTATCAAACAAATTACTTTGTTGTCATGAATATGGCAGCTACATATTTCGGCTCGATTCTCACTAAGCCATCGTCAGGCAGTAATAAAAATTATACGCCAAGGAAACCAATGTAATTCCATATACATCGAGGTTAAAATAACAACTGCTATCGTAATTCGCATTTAGATTAGACTAAGAAATTATCATCTTCAACTGGTCATATGTATCACTAGAAATTACCTGAATTGTTAAAATTATTCAAATTAGTATGATCTGATATTATACAGACGTTACCGTTCATGATGGCTTAGTTACGCTGTTGCTGAAAGATTATATCCAGGTATAAATCGCCCGGAATTTGAAGCACTTAACACAGGCAAATTACCGTACGGCACACGCGCCCATATACGAGTAACATTCTACGACCTCGGTCTGTTATAAGCGTATTTCAAACTCAAGGAAAAACTCTAACACAACTGAATTTTATGCAGAAAAAAAAGGATTATAAATGAAACATGACCGTAAAAGAGAGTGATCGTTGATAAAACACGAGGGGCACAACATGTTAGACACGTCAGCCCTTATTTCTCACTCTTATATCGACGATCCGAATTGTGTGAATTATTATTTTACTTAATCTAACGCACGCTATATTCTGACGTATCTTACTTATCAGACCATAATATTTGTTTTCACCGAAAATCATTTGTGATAGTTTTTATGTTTACTTTCATAAGATGGTTCAGTTTCATATCACGCTAACAGAGAAACAGCAAACACACTAGAATCATTCCATAGGCCAAAGTATTACTGTAGGGATCAACACGGTCAACCCTGAAACATGAATATAAAAAAAAAAGTACAGTTAAAGTTTCTCAGAATCCTTGACTGTTTAAATATGTTCTATCGGGGTCAATGTAGGTTCAGTTTAGTACGCAGTACATTGTAAGTTATGTCTCAGTATTGACATTCGTGCCCTTAGTAAATATCAGCGGTCTTAAACGAGACATAGAGCTACAAGCAGCCTGTTCTCGGATCAAACTGTAGGTCCTATGGCTACGAGTCATTTTCATACACAATGATTATTTATGGAAAAGGTTTTACCTTCTTTTCAATTTTCTTGTTTTTTTTTTGTTTCATTGTAATATTTCCTAAACTGTCTAATTGGCCGAGGGATAATAGTATACTACGTCGAAGATAGTCAACAACATGCTAGCTTGGGGTTTCATTCCTCCCGGTAGAAGGTCAGGCAATTATGTGATGATAATCATTGCCTGATGCACTCAGAAGAACAAAGTCAAACAACAGGCGGAGCCGAGTTCCAGGAGGCAAGCGTGGTGTGGACTGTTGACTCCGGCTAGGCAGCTCGTTAGAATAACCAGACCCGTCCATACTCAAACCACCAAAATGGCCTACAGCGACATGCAGCGTTGCCAGCAACATCTCTTCTAGATTGCCAGAGCGCTCAAATTATGCTTTTAAAAACAAACTTTTCCCATTTACAAATTTGTTGTTTTCAGTACGAAATGGAAATAAACAATACGGTAATCTACGCTTTGCGGAGAGATCTGTATCAGAAAGCAAACTATCAGTGCAGAGAAACGTCATGTCATCCAGGCAGTCTTATTTTTTTGACTACGATGCCTATGGAAGAATTCGGTTCCAGTCCTGAGGAATAACATGGCTCCACTGCGAAGTGACTTGTAACAACCACGCACCGTCGCAATGTTTCGAACCAACATATATATATATATATATATATATATATATATATATATATATATATATATATTAGTAACATTAGCGTTTATCTCTTCATTGCAAATCCGCCATGGAAAAATCATTTTAAAACAGGGAATAGCCAACTAAATTCATGTACCAAAATCCTTCTTAGTCAGATAACACTCGCTCGCCACTACATACCTCACCTTTCAAGGAACTCGACATTTCTTTATCGCATTCACAACACATATTCACCGATCTCTATCCTGAGCCCGATGCATTCCACATTTCTTTTTCCCTCCAGTTCACACAGAATTTTGTAAAAATGTGGGAATGATCCAGTTTATTTAGTTTATGTTCTAGGTACTTGGATGTTTTCCTCCAATTGAAATAACGTATTAAATGACTGAACTATTTATCGTAAAGGCCATGCCGGTAACAGGCAGCATAGTGACCAAATTACAAGAACCACAGCCAAGTGAGTGGCTATTAGAGTTCCAGCCACCAATTCTACGCGGAAAAATTCCCTGTACTAAATAGGCAGTAGGCTAAATACAACTACTTGCTACCACATAATAGGCCTAAAATACTTAAAATTTTGTTACTACTTGGTACAGTGACCAAAATTAATGGCATGTCGGAAATACGACATACGGGAACACCAACACTCGTCCAACTGCATTACATAATCCACTCTCGAATACGACCTCTCATGTTGAGAATATTTCCACAGAAACACCGAGACGGGATGGCGTAGTCGGAGTCTGTTGTAACAAGGCGACGGGCTAAACAGTCGAAGGATCTTGGTTCGATTCCCGGTTGCAGCAAGAAATTTTTCTTCTCCAAAGCTTCCAAATTGGCTATGGTTCACATCCAGCCACCTCTTCATTTGGTACCAGGCGCTATCTGCGGTGTAAAGCGGCGGAAGCATTAGGTTGACCACTTACTTCCACATAATGCCAAGTAATACCTTCAATCCTCCACATATATTCAAGCACGCACAGACACGACTTCACCTTTCCTACATAGGAACTATCGTCCTCGCAGCATATCTCTGGAGATCCTCGGCAACAATACATAATACTGGTAACTGGATTTCACATGAATATGTTAATGTATGATCTTACAAGTAAAGTTATTTTTTAAAAATAAATTATGGTGCGAATAGACGTAATCTCTCCCATTCTGTTCAGACGAATACTTAGGGGTGCCGGGGAGTAGCCAGGCCTACGTCGAAAGTCCGGAAGTCTGTATGTACTGGGCTGTGTGCATAGTCTATACAGGATTTTGTTGAAATCACGAAGTGAGTTTTATGTGTACAGACAAGAGGGAGGGCAAAGCAAATAGAGGAACGCTGTAAGAACACAGCTTCTTCTCACAGGTAGATGAAGAGAAACATCTGTTGTATAGCATGCTTATCAACGAGTGGCAGGCTACACAACATTTTCATTCATACGCTCCCTCTCTCACTTACAACAATCTGTACAGCACCATTAAACATCGGACAGTTGCATACAACTTGGCAGGCATAAGACTGTAACAAATTAAGTTGAATGTCAACTTGATTGGCAGTCCAATTACAACTGATTGCTATGTAACATGGCTGCCGAAGGCTCTCTAGCGTACGTCGCTATTGCATTACGTCCAAGAGGATAAGTCGCCTTTTCTTGCGTGTACTTTCACCAATGGTGAGGATGGGACACAACAAGTTGACAACATGGCGTTAAGTGGCGAGCTGCCACAGCAATGGGATAGTCAACAACAAGACCCTTAAGAATAAATTTAACGTTCCAGAATGCCTCATTCCAGTTCGTAAAATGTAAAGAAGAATACTGTTGCAGCCGTTTGAAGAAACTACGGAAAGCTGCAAAGTCATGTGCAATCCTTGACTCATCAGACACATTCGCAGCAAAATTTATGGGTATACAAAAGACATGCTGCGTCTTTCTGACAATCTTGAACGTAATTTCTGAAGGCAAATAGCACTGTTGCCTCCTCTTCCATTAGCAGACACATTCGAAGATATTCCGGACATTTCAGTAGAGGTTACAACTTACACTACTACAATAATGGTGATAACTCTGCACTTGAACGCACCTCCACAAAATATGTATCACAGCTTTAATCAATCACCGGCTGTAAAATATACTCAATCTAAAGCTTACAAGAAGGGGTGGACGTGTGGCGAAATTACTCGTACGAAACGTTAACAAGCTTTTAAAAATCATTTCTCAAAATGCTAACTCAATACTCATGGTTGCAGTAGGTGAGAATAAAATGAACTTTCTACTAAAAGAAGTAATATCATATGATAAAACAGGCTCCGTAAACATATCGCAGAAAATATACTATAATACAAGTTTGAGGGTTGTTTGACCGTGCATCTTCCTCATGAAACAATGTGGAATGCCAACTTGATGCAACGAGATAGTTTTATTTATGTATTCTTAGCTGTTCATGTTTGGGCGCATACGCCCATCATCAGGAGCCTGAGATGTTGAGCTGCAGCATACGGTTTTCTGCACCGAGTTTTTGGATGAGTGGTGGTCTTGAGAGCCGCTGCGTGGGTCGTGTCTACGGTGCGGATGGTGCCGTGCACGGCACCATCCGCACCTAATGCTCCTGATGATGGGCGTATGTACCCGAAACATGTCGAGCTAAGAATATTTAAATAAAATTACCTTGTTGCACCAAGTTGGCATTCCACATTATTTCATTATAATACAAGTATTTGATTCACGAAACCAACCTAACAAAAGATAGTGATGTTTAAATTATCATGTCATGTATGATTTACAGCACGAACAGCAAGATTTAAGAACACTGGTAACGTTCAGGCCGAGTTCCATGTGAAGGTGGGACAGCAGTGAATACCACAAGCACCAAAATCAAATTAGCTCAGTAACACTCATGCACACATCCTAACGAACACGAAACAGAATCCAATAATATGGTTCAGAATATGAAACACGTTCTGCAATAAACGCAAAGAACGAACACATATTGCTACACTTTTTCCAAAGTGACACTCAGAAAACAATCATGAGGCGCAATAGTCCGGTGACACCTCATAGTCACCGCCACGGCATATATTTCAATTCTATTCCTACTTCTACGCTTCTTCCCCCACCTATATTTAAGATTGGACTAATTGCCTACCGTCAACACATCGTTTAACAGAAGTCATAAGTTATTGAAAACTTGATAATTCAGATAAGTGTTTAAATATGAGATGAAACACTGTAAACGGGTATCAACCGTCACATTTTAGCTGCTAAATACTATTAATCATCGCCTACACTGAATACTCTTGCTCTGCAACGTAAGTCTGAATTCCTATGTAGGACCAAAAATGAATTTAGCAGAATGCGCTACACCTCTCCTTGGCAATTACAACCGGTTTTATATCGTAAAAGCGATCTATGGTCATGACTGCTGCGTTGCTCGCTAAATGCTTCGTTCATAAAGGAAACGCTACGCGACGCCTACTCCATAAATTTCATAAACGGCGAAGGGATACACTATACAAGTACCTTGCTTATAAGCAATATGTAAATCATTCATATGAAAGTAAATCTGATTAACCTGCATATCCGTCTCCATGCCGAGGACTTGTAACGAATACTCTTATAACGAATATGAATTTTTGTGCCAATTTAATGTCCTGATACATATTTTAATATTCAGAAGAATATATGGTCCTAAATATGAAAACGGGGAATGGAAAAGTCGGAAGAATCGAGAACTAGAAGAGATGAGCAAAGGAGAAAATATAGTAAAATGGATAAAAGAGTAAAGGATAAGCTGGTTAGGTCAACTAGAGAGAATGGGGGAGGATAGAATGCCCAAAAATATCTTCACTCAAGAACTGGAAGGGAAGAGAAGAAGGGGAAGACCCAGGAAAAGATGGAAAGAGGAAGCAGAAAGAGATCTTCATGTGCTGGGAGTGAGAAGATGGAGAGAGTTGGTGGCAGATAAGAAAAAATGGAAGGACATTGCTCGACAGGTCAAAGCCCACAGTGGGCTGTAGTGCCAATGGAAGAAGAAGAAGAAGATGATGATGATACACATTTCATGGACTGGACAGTAGCTTATTCACGTCTTGTTAGTGACTACTACGACTAATTGTTAATTTCATTCTCATTCTGTTTTAGATGCCCTCTTCCGTCGACCTAAGTGAACTGTTCCAATGAACCACAGAGAGCAGAAGATGGCAAGCGCTATAATCATTATGACATCACATAGTCTACTGGGCGGTTACAGACGGTTCTGAAAACCTACTGCCTCTGGCAAACAGAGAGGTCAGACCAAAATCTAAATTCTCACCGCCATGGAAATCTCAAAACTCAAAAGACGGCAAATCATCCGTGACAGGGTATAAGAAGTCACCGATGGATAGTTCATCACGACTAAATCACGCGGGCGTCGGCAAGTACTTCTGTGCAGAACGTCGCATCGACGGGACTGTATGCTTTACGTTTAGCCGCGACAGAATAGCACCACAAGTGCCAGCAGGTAGGGCTGTGGGGTGCTGTCGGGACGCCCCCCGGCATGTACGTTGGGGTGGACCGGACGGAATCCTCGCGGTCGTGCATCATCCACCATATGAGCAAGGATCACTCCACAAACTCCAAACAGTTTCCGATATTTTTATAGTCATCCATATTTTAATGTATTATTCAACAGTGAATTTTAACCAGAAAATATATGTTTTTAATACTGTGGAGTGATTCAAACATATTTAAATATAATTGTATTCTTGTTCTCAAAGCAATCGCCCTGAAGATGAAAACACGAGTGGCCGAAACATGTTGATGACCACAATACAATAAAAGTACAACAATAAAATTAAAATACATTTGTTGGTCTTTAATACGTTTATGCATCTAATTAATGCATGTAATATAGAACATGTCAAACTGATGGACGTTTGTATTAACAGTTTACATATATTAAACAGAAATGAACGGAGTCTCTCTGTATACGAAGCCCCAAAAAACCGTAATGTGAGAATCTCTTGTGCACTTACACCTGTCCATCATCATTCCACGCACAATACAAAAACTCTTGATCGAATTTGCCATGCATAGAGAACAGGCGTACCTTATTGTTTTAATTAAGTGTCCCATTAAAACAGGACTTTAAAACTTCACTCTTTACAGTTACTGCATACATTGTAAGTTTTCTGTATTTTAGCTACAGTTCTACAATCGAGCGTAATCGATTGTAAATGTTGCCAGGATAGTTTTACGCTATTTCCAACAAACAATATATTACTAAAATGATGTTAAAAACGGGGTGGGAGGGCGTGAACTCAGTTCACCCAACCTGGAGACCGAGTAGTGGTGGGCTCCTGCGAACGCGATAACAAACCTTCGTTCCAAACAATGCACGCAATTTCTTGATTGGCTGACAAACTAGTAGCTTCTCGAAAAGGGTTCTGTTCTTTCTTGAATGATAACAGATCACCGAAAGCCGATATTCACGAACGAAAATACAAAGACAAAAATAGGGTGAACGCGCCAAACTTGTCTATGTGTACATTCCCCAAACTTATTTGTTTATTATAGACTGTATTCCTTCCGGCCGCACTATGTCCCTGCGGTTGACTCAGCCGCAGAAATGAGTACCAGGAATATTTCCTGGGAGTAAAGGCGGCCGGTACGTAGGGCTGAAAGCCTTAATACCTTCATGTGCCAACTATCTTGAAATCTGGAAACCTCAACCTCCTGGAACCCGCTTACACGCAGCCTTGCTTGGTCACTACAAATAACATGCGTATTCTCATGCACAGATCGCAAGAAGCAACTGAAGAAACGAATCCTAGCTCCACTATCAGGTTGAGTAAATCTCTGAACAGTTACCCGGTCGCAAATTCAGCATCTCGTTACTATGTTTATGGGACCAGTGACCACAAGCCAGACTGCAGCTTGACGTGTCAAAGATTTCCTTGGAAATTTCTTCTAAGATATACACAATTTCATTCAACTTTTCTTCCGTTAATATCCTCTGTCCTCTTCTACTCTCCTTTATGTCCAAGACTAATCACGTATTACGAAATTTTGCAACAACTTGCATCGACTTGCCAGGTACATCAACACCAGGAAATTTTTTGGGTGAAATTTACAGCAGTATCTAGTGCAAGGTAAATTTCTGCACGTGGTTCGATGAAGAGCGCACGCTGCTCAATACTATACACCACGTTATCAATGTCAGTTCACTGCGTGGAAAGAACAAATAATTGCGAAATGGTGTGCGATTCACCCAAGACAACGAGACATTCATCCTTTTGCCGAAACTAGTGTTGGCTGGCTCGCTTGTACATGTATGTTCACAGTGTCAATTTGAAAAGCTTGTGGCTAGAACATCTGTGACATAACATTGGCGACGATAGTTGCCTAGCGGGTTATGACGAGATTGCAATTATACCTTACGTGATACAATGTTCTTCGGAAATTGGGTTCAGTCGGGCTTCGCAAACAAACCCAAACGCAGTTTGGCTCGGGGATTTTCATACCTGCCCCTCCCAGAAACAGCTCAAGATAATACCTCACACATCTGGCATATGATATCTATGTTCCTTCTATCAACAATCCAAGAAACATCAGATGTTTTTAGAACGTCCTTAAGTACTTCTCAAGTGTTACTGATATTTGTGCATTGAAAGCAACGTGTCAACGACACGATAATCAGAGCATACTGCAAATACATCAGCAATCAATGAGGCTAAAATTTAAAAAAAAGGGCGGGGGGGGGGGGTCTGATCGGATACTGTTAACAAGACAAAAAAAAAACTTTTGAAATGGGCCGAATACCCCTCGGGCAGAGCCAGGTAGAATTCTAAAATGTCGTTCTGAGCAGACGAAGACCGCTCTTTATTTCATAATGAATATATAGAAGGGTATATGGCTGCATCGCATTTGTTAACAGCAACTTCTGCACAGTACACAGGTTGCGTTAAAACGTGTTAATTTCTTCACCAAGAGAGAAAGCCATGCTTACACTTGTCTGTTCCTCTGGCACCTGTCTTCAGGCCGCTAATGGTGTGAAAATTTAATTTCACCGTGACTAACTCCTGCGAAGGGTCTTACGCACGTGCTACGATACAAATTACTGCTCATGAGGCGGGGACACTGAACTCAAAACACTTCAGTGTGCGCGTCTTCTGAAGGACAACACGTTGTCACTTATTATTAAGTCCTGAACAATGTGTGACACCCTTTAAAACCTGGAAACATTTTACGAGCACCGTATTTAACACAGTAACAGGGTGACGTCTCAGTCTGGTTTGGTTATAATAAGCCACAACCTAAAGAATTGATTACCGGAGCGCATAACCGATGATCGAGAAAGGGCAATAAATTGGCGAAGTACAGGAACCTTAAGCTAATTACCACTCCAGGCAAAAGGCATCTCATTGCCTTTCTTCTCAACATAATTGTCGAAATAGGTCTTTAAATGCAAAAGGAAGCATCTTCAATTTTCCCTCTTATTGAAGGTTGAGTCTGCATCAGTCTGTGTAACAATTTATTCTTCAGGATTTACCAATTAGGACTCTTTTGACCGAGCGGAGAGGGGGTTCGACCAAACGCAAGATCTCTACCCACTCAGGGCGATACAAACTGAGGGCACACATCACTGTTCCCAGCGTGATTCCAACCCACAAACCCAGTGTTCAAGTGGTCATAGTCGGTACAAATATGATCGCGCAGTCACGCTGCAACAAAAATTACACAAACCACACAAAGCACGCTCGAAAATCATTGCCTGTACGTATAAAGTCGATCACTGTCTTGTCAGACGGAAGTCAGTACTGCCTCAGGACTATGTCAGGACGCGATGCTGCAACGATCATCGATCAAACCCTCTGTAATCTCCAGAATCTATTAATAGAAGAAATCCCAACACCACGCTGAACCCACTCCCTTTAATACACACTGAGATCCAGTCAGAACTCATGAAGCACAGACTTAGTTCGAAGTATCTTCCGCTATTTACCTTTTGGCGCCGGAATTATTTTTTTAATTTTAGCACACTCTGTATACAAAATGTGAATAATACAGGAACCAAATACGTTAGAATTATGAAACAAACTGCATTTTGAAGAGAAAAAACGGAGAGTATACACCATGTTTAAAATATTCAGTACCTATATTTGTTGAATAAAT
>Ga0123352_10006472_pt1 | contig 17918 bp, 11 predicted proteins | sample TergutLab28metaG_FD_89700 | JGI IMG/M metagenome (GOLD analysis project Ga0123352, IMG submission 89700) | Labiotermes labralis P1 segment gut microbial communities from Petit-Saut dam, French Guiana - Lab288 P1 | ecosystem: Host-associated > Arthropoda: Insects > Digestive system > Gut ... | reverse complement strand
TAAGGTTCCCAGATTTCGTGACAACGGCACAGGATGGTGGTAGGTTGTCAGCCTTACGCACCGGCCGCCTTTACCCCCAGGAAATACTCTTGGTACTCATTTCTGTTAGAGGCTGAGTCAACCCCAGGGCCATAGTGCGATCGGAAGGATTTTATGTCAATGAAAAATAAACTGACACCAGCTGAGATCGAACCAGTGACCTTCCGATTTGTAGCACAGCACCTTAACCACTGTGCTACCGCGGTCCCCCAATAAATTGATTACATGTTTATATTTCATACGGTGTTTACTGTTTGAAGGACAATAGGCTTAATAAATTGTCATTCTGCGTACTCGCATTTAAGTACCGCATCATAGAGACGTATGGGCGAATGGAAGGAAGTATTCCTCCAGACGTTTTTACCTCTATGCTAGACGTAAGTGGTTAGCTTCACACTCTGGCCGCCTTATTGCTGGAGAAAACAGCTCTGGCAGCCATAGTGTAGGAGGCTGAGTACGTCCCAGAATCGAGGTGAGTGTGCTTGCGTGCCGAAAGTAGCCCGTACTGGAAATCGAATCCCGCTTGTCTGTATTTGCCTGAACTTAACTGTTCACATCCCTGTCCAGCTCATAACTGCCAGTTCTAGAGATGTACAATGATGATGATGATGATGATGATGATCACAGGAACAGTACGTGTCTCGTTTAGTAACGTGCTAGTGTAACAGAGAAATGGCCAATTATAAATTCAACACAAAGTAAATACAACACACATTCACATGGAAACTCATCAACAAACAACCAGCTTAACAAACAAGATAGACGGATTTATAAAGGATTCATCACCTAGATTAAATATCTAAACAGTATTGCTCAAACAGTTACATAAAAGAGCAGCATGAACGGCGCAAAATAGTAAGATTGTTTACAAATATCCTACACTTTTGATTTTCTTAGAAAACATACCTACTTATGACACGTTAATTATTATTATTATTATTATTATCATCATCATCATCATCATCATTATCATCACCATCATAATCATCATCCATCAGAAAGTGGCAGAAGCAGCCGAATTGATTGAGGATAAAAGACCGTATTACAAGTACACACCAGCCAATGTACTGAAGAATGAAAATTTCAAGCTGTACTGGAATCGCAGCATACTTACGGACAAAAAAAATGCCTTTTAATCGACCTGACATAACTTTTATGAATAAGAAGACAAAGAACACCTTTTTGATAGACATAGCTGTCCCAAATACACATAATCTCGCCAAAACAAGTACCAAGAACTGGCGAATGAAATATGTGCTATGTGGAAGCAAAAGGCAGCACAATTGATCCCGATAGTAATATCTGCGGGATTAATTCCAAAGTCACTATCACAAAGTCTAACAAGACTTAACTTGTACCCGAATACATATATACAACTGCAAAAATATGTAATTCTAGGCAAATGTTCAATTGTAAGAAACTTTTTAAACTACAAATAAGACCACCGAGCCTAATCCTGTCGATTACTACATTCCAGGATGGGTGAATATTTCCCAGCCAAAGCTGCGAAGTGAAAAATTCGATGATGATGATGATAATAATAATAATAGTACAAATGTAAACCATTCATTTTGCAACGCCAATGCATGTTACAGCCGGCGAACAGGATCACATGTGGTCGTCATCATTAAATGCATACCAGCGCAGTTAGTGCAGTTTGGAAAGTCAGCGTCACAGTACGGTTCTTCATATGATTCGAGTGACGTAATCAGGATGTAGGGCAGGGGTGGTCAAGTATTGCTGCTCCGGGCCCAGTTACGGCCATTTGAAGTAGAGGAAGGGCTTCACGTGGAAACATATGTAAGACTTTGTTTAAAAATTCGTCAATAGCTAAAACTTTTTGGCAATTGCTGAGTGTATTATGGGTATATCAGAAAACACAAGCATTTACTTTTTATTTTTATTGGTGTTTTCTATTGTTAAGGAAAGGTAAAGATTTCCTTGTCCACGCCACAGAGACATGTACGGGGAGTATGGGGTATAGCTCCTCTTATTCTTAAACTCAGCAGCAGATGGAGGCGAGTGGTCAGCTTCATGCTTCCGCCGCTTTACCCTCACCCCTCCCCAAAAAGAACCCCGGTACCCATTGAATTAGAGGCTGGCCTGGTCCCTGAAAACGGTCTGGACGGTTTGAAGAAGAGAAAAAGACAGGACAGGAAACCCGGGTCGTTCAGCCAGTAGCCTAATCTGTCTACCGACTACACTATTCCGGCTCCCGTTTTGTTTAAGTAAGGGAATATTGAACATAACCTGGACTTTATCGTGCTCGGTGGTAGGAGCCTAGATGTACATACGAGTATAATATTAAAGTAGATATTAAAGAACTACGGCTTTAACTGATTAACTGGCGCAGGATAGGGCCAAGTGACGGGTTTTCATGAACAGCTCCATGAAAGTTGGGGATTAATCTAGACTGTTAATACATCAGCCATCAAACGCACTGACTGTTTTAGAGAGTGCATTTTTTGGTTGGGATATTAACTGTAAGAATATGTACGGTGTGAGTAACGTTATATTGCTGACTAGCTGAAAAGCTTTCGGTTCTACAAGAAGGATTCTGTTCCGTGTATTTATTAACGAGTAAAAAAAAAAGTAAAGTGATCCCGTTACAGGCCCGGTGTGGCCCAGAGGGTGGGTAGAGGTATAGCTCTACTCTTCCATGACCGCGGTACTAGAACGGGGTGAGTGGTCAGTAGCACGCCCCGGCCGCACTTTACCCCCGGGAAAGACCCAGTATCCGTTTTACAGGAGGCCGGGTGGGCTCCAGGGCCGGTCTGGAAGGGGGGAAAATCTCGTCCCCACTGGGATTCGATCTCGGACCGTCCAGCCCGTAGTCAGTCGCTATATCGACTGAGCTACCCGGCCTACATTTATTTACGAGTAAGTAAAAATTTTATTGACAGCATTATTATGACCCCATATGTGCCTGAATATCTGAGCGGGCCGCAATGACATTTATTTCGAGCCGTAATTGGCATCCTTGGTATAGGGTAAAGAAAAAAAGTCTGCGCCTATTTTGTTTTGAAGAGTGGGGGTCATCCTGTATGGGAAAAAGACTGGGGTTTCACGTTACTCGTTCTTGTAGGACTTCATACTTGCTTTGCAAGTACTAGCAGCAATCCAGAGGTAGGCCTAACTAGACACATTAGAGCTACAACCTGTTTGCATTTCATATTTTTCAGATATCAGCCTGTAGCACTTACAGAATTTTTCGCGATTTCTTTCTTCGTTCAAAGGCAACGACATCTACTTTGTCCTCCTTCCACGCAACTTCTTTCATACTTTTTACCCTACATAACCTCCGTAATTGATAATCCGTCGTTAAATAATCATCGAATTATTTCAGATAGGGCACGTCCATATTCACTGACCAAGCAATATATTTAGAACGATCAGCTAATTTCTATCTTTCTGTATTTTGTTCTTCCATTTCTTTAATCATTATCGTTTTTCTTCTCATGCTTCTCTGAACATAATCGCGCAAATAATTACGGCTCTTTAACTGAACTTTTTCTTTTTATATCAACGCTGAAGTAATCAGGCCATCCATCCACTGTGAAAGAACATTCGGTAAACTCATTTCTGTCTCAGTGTACGTGCTTTTCATCCAGCTCTGCACTAAGTATAGCTACCGTGAAGTTTTGTAGCGAAGAAAACTCTTGGCCACTAATATTGCTTCTTTCAATACTTAAAGAATAAAGCTATCGTTATTTTCAGTTCTATGGCAAATGAAGCTTTACAAATGAGATCGAAATGTTCGTCTTTACGATATCTCTACCGCCGGTCTCCGTAGAAACCGAATGTTGAAGGTAGATTATTTTTGCATTTCTGGTCTTCTGCTACATACAGTGAGTGACCTATATCGTTGACCGAACTGGAACTGCATTGTACGTCGAAACGCTGGGAACACTTCCAACATACGATGTGGCTTAATTCCGAAAGCCGCAAATTGTAGCCTACATGTTTAGACATAAGTCTGGTATCAAGAATGAATAGAAAGCAGAGGATGGTGTGCGTTAAATTTTGTTTCCAGCTGTGATGAAATACAACTTGTGCTCTGTAGCAATTACAGAATTTCAGAACCGGAATAAATAAATCCAGGGGCCAGTGGCTGTACATGAATCAAGTGTTGATGACGTTGCTTAGACCAGGCCTTACGCGACAGCGGTGCTTTATGGTGTAGGCCGCTCACGTTGTGAAATTTATAACGTTTGTTGCCTTTGTTATTTTTAATTATTGCGTATTACACTCAAGAGGCACTGTAAAATTAACCTCTTAAATCCTTGTGGAAACTATTTATACCACCTGCTGTAACATTAAATAAACCTGTATTTGTGTGTTTATGTGGATCTGCAGACAAAGAGGGATTATTTCTATATATCAGGGGTTCTCAGAATTTTCCGCTGATGTACAACTCAATGAAATTTAACAATTTCTGTGTACCGCCAATATTTTTTATGCTTGTGTAAAACAGCTGAAATTGGAAAGACTGGGTGACACCTAGGGTGAGTTGTACAATGTTGCTAGCAATGCTGCCTATTATTAAATATACGTGGCTTGTGTTCTGTTTAATTTTTACAATGTTTATCCTTTTTGTAGTTCGATTCTTTTTATTAAGGCTTCGTACAGTAAACAATGTGGGCCCGGTAGCTCAGTCGGTATAGCGACTGACTAGGGGCTGGACGGTCCGGGATCGAATCCCGGTGGGGACGAGATTTTCTGCCTGTCCAGACCGGCCCTGGGTACCACCCAGCCTCCTGTACATTGGGTACCGGGTCTTTCCCGGGGGGTAAAGTGCGGCCGGGGCGTGCTGTTGATCACTCACCCCCTTCTGTGCCGCGGTCATGGAAGAGTAGAGCTATACCTCTACCAACCATCTGGGCCACACCGGGCCTGTAACGGGATCACTTTTTACAGTAAACAATAATTGTTGTGGCAGTGGTGGTACGCGTACCACACTTTGAGAAGCCGTGCTGCATGCAACGTTAAGTGTTTGGTGTTTGTAACCGAGACGAATTGTGTTCACTGCGCGGCACGACTTGGATCTTTTTACATGTATCTGGTTAACCATAGTTCTTAAGGTGCTAAACAAAATGAGTATTTTACTTCCTTTCCGTTTTCTACATTGAAAATTTTACGGATGAAGGAAAACAAGGGAATGTGACATGTGCTGCGGCCCAAGTTGTCAAATTGGATTTCGGATTTAGCCCGTAACCTTTTTCGAGTATGATGATTTCGGTCAAGACCCTGGAGAGCTGTTCTGAACCTCGTGTGTGTGTGTGTGTGTTTGTGTGTGAATTTTAACATTGTGCAACGAAATAACAACTGTCAAAATGTATACAGTTGGTTTGGTCGTTTTGTTTTCGTTAATTAGCGTGTTTTAAGTACTCCCACATGTATTATCACATTGTTTCGTTCGTGTACAAAGGCGGGCAGTGGGTTTCTGTCATGTCTTAACATTACAGAAGTGAGAAATTTTCACTAAAGAAGTGCAAGATAAAGATCGAGAGAGATTTGCCTCATAATACATATAAACCCAGGAAGTATCGCATGTTTGTGCATTTGTATTGTGTCTTGAGGATCATATTTCAAACGCTTTCTCTCTCTGAATATATATCACATGCTACACTTTCTTTCAGACACGACACGACACGAAATAGTGAAATTACTTGAAGAACAACATTCCGTTTTTACCCTGTAAACGTCTCTAGGGCAAACAACTCTTAAAGAGCCTGTCAAGATTGATTTCATGTCTGTTTTACAAGGGGGTCGGAGTAAGGTTGAAACACGTTGCAGTGTTTTGCATATCTCTGTTCTTAACGGGCCCATTTGTCACCGTCCGTCTGTTTATCAGCCATTAGGGACGTGATAGGCTATTGGAATTGATGTTCCACTTTTCGGTAACTGTAAAGAATCCAGTCCTCTGGGATAAGGCGTCTTGGAATGTGTTAGGAAATTTATCATCAGGATAACCGGAAGATGGAGGCACTATGTTCCTCCGAAATGTTGGTAAATTTCTTCCATACTGCATTCCTACTTTCCGGAGTCCATCGTACAATCTATACCCGCCGTGGAAACCCGAAAACTTCCATAGTTTGTGATTGTTATCGCTGAGAAAGCAGAAAATGGTTCATGTCAATCTGTAGGTAGGCCTCTGTTTTGAGATGTGTCTTCGTATAGAAGTTCACGCGTCTAGTTCTGATGGCTCAATAACTTTGCCAAGCAAACAGAAAGCTAAATGTAAATTTTGTTTGACAGCATTATTGCTATTTCACATTCTAGGCAAAGATAACTTGAACATAAATTGCACATATTGTAACGGCTTACTTCGCTCAAAATTTGAAGAACTTGTATTGAGTTGTGATTTTATCTCAAAGTTCCGGTGGCCTTCACGTGGGTGTTGTTGGTGGTTGGAAATTGGAAAGTACAAAGATCGAATAGATTCTGCTGGCATGACACTCAAACCACGTTTCATGAAAACCTATGAATTGATTCAGACTTTGTTGGGGGGACTGTGAATCGAGTGACGTCAAATAAACACCTGAAATTGTGATTCGCATGCGTAAAGAAGTCAGGTTAATTGAATGTTTGAAAAGTAAATCGATAACGACTTTTATTAAACAAGATCCACAAATTTTCCTGGCTGCTGGCCTAAGCGTTCGTCTTTATGTACGTTGCTGTAGACATTTCGGGGTGTGGAGGTTAACATCAAATCCTCAAGTTTTGACGTTTTGTTAACCTTGCATCTCAATATATTTATCTCAGTATTTAACCAACTTCATGCACAAAATTTGTTTCACAATAAGTTTTATTTCATGCTTCTACATGTTTCGAGCCACCTATAGGTGTGATGATACCAGAGGCTGTGTAATGCAATTTTGACCACCTGATGATGAGCACATGTGCTCGAAACATGTAGAGGCATGAAATAAAATTTATTGTGAAACAAATTTTGTGCATAAAGTTGGTTAAATACTGAGATAAATAAAATCCTCAGACTGGTTAATTTTGTAGTCCTAATAGTAACGAATTGGTTCTGTTAAACCATGGTCGTTTAGAAGCAAAATTTTTTTCCCACCCAGTAAAAATGCTTCTCATTTTTTTTTTAGTTTTTTATTATTACCAAAAAAAATGAACAATTAATATCATGAAAGTATATGTTACATCATTGTTTCCTTGTATAATTTTCACTGCTACATGTTTCGACATTTTGTCATCTTCAGCTAGTTACACATCTGCTCCTTGCTAAGTTACAGACGTTCTTAGATTGAGAGCTGTTGAATTTTGTAAAATTATTGTTACTAAAATGTTAAAATATTATGTCATGTTTACAGTGAAATAAACTCCTTTCAGCGTTACAACCTTTCGTACAATCAGTGTGTATTTATGGCTGCATATACAGTTTCTTGTAGATGTTGTTATTGTGCTGCTCTGTTGCCTACGCAGTGCACCAGAGGCTGATCATGAACACATTTTTAAAGGATTTTCTAAAGAAGGAGTTTCACGAACATAAGCGCAACTTTGCTAATACTATTGGGGTGATAGAAACGGGGGGGGGGGGGGTTTTGCCCATGGGGTTTAAAAATTTTTATTTACGAAGGGGAAAAATTAAAAAGAGGGGGAAGTTTGGTTTGATTTCTGTTTTTAGAAGGAAAAAAACCCCGTTGGATGGGCATGTACACGCCCCCCCCCCCTACAAGTGACGCCTGTGCTCACAACTAACTGTAACTAACCTATTGTAGGTGGATAAACAGAAATAAGCGATCAGATAGGGAAAATATATTTTATTTTATCAATGCTTTGTCCCTGCCTAAGTTTCCTCCTGATGCACGGCTTCGAAGTTCGGTTAGCAGGCGTCTGCCAAAGATATTCCCAGACTTTCCCAGTAGATACATTACGAAACGCCTGGCGCAAGTCGCATTTCGCGTCAGTATACATATGATCATCTACAGGCCCTATATATATATATATCTCTCTCACGTCACTTGTGTGGCACTGTGTGTACCTTCCTTACAGTGACAGACAACGTTTCATCATATCCATAATAAGTAACGCGCTCAATTGCAGCTTTGTATATTGCGCCAGTAAGTTTTTATCTGAATTCGATGAGAGGTCATTTTTCCACCCTTGTCATTATAGCCTTACTGTCATCTCTCTTGGTATACGCTTATCTTGCGCTAAAGGGCAATTGTACCGGTTGAACTGCGATGGGAGTGAGTGCATGCGTAAAATTGTTTTATATAAAAGGTCAGTTGTATTTTAATTTTGTAGTTATAAAAGCGAGCCTGTCTTTCAACTTTGAAATAGTTTTAAACTCTATTTCTGCCGTTCTGCAGCTTAATTAAAGTATTGATAGCTAATTAAATATGTGAGCGGTTTCTGTAATCAGAAAGTTGAAATTGGTATTCCATCAAGGCAAGAAAGAAACGACGTAGAAAACGAGATTAATTGTAACGAGTAAGTAATTACCGCGGCGTTGTGAGTTTGTCTGCAACAGCTGTTAGTCATTGACGAGTACAGAAAGAGGTTTTGGCCAGCGTAATTGGAGCACATGTCTGTGTGCCGGATCTTTGTACATTTGCAGTTGTGATGCGCAAACGCAAAGTTTCTCTAAATGAGGAAGTGCGCCACGTTTACGTTTATATCGTGCTATGTTTCCTAGTTTGTTTAACCATTTTAAGACCTCTGAATTGGGGACCGCGTTAGCACAGTGGTTAAGGTGCTGTGCTACAAATCGGAATGTCGTTGGTTCGATCCCAGCTGGTGTCACTGGAGTTTTTCATTGACATAAAATCCTTCCTGGGGTCGACTCGACCTCTTACGGAAGTGAGTACCAGGAGCATTTTCTGGGGGTTAAGGCGGCCGGTGCGTAAGGCTGACAACCTTACCACCATCCTGTGCTGTGGTCATGAAATCTGTGAACCTTAACTTCCTGGAACCATCTGGGCCACTCCAGGCCTGTAACGGGACTGCTTTACCTTTACGAAGACCTCTAAATTGTATATAAAACTTTAGTTTCTATGTTACAGAGTCTAGATCTAAATTGTGTATGAACAGATCTAAATCATATGCATAACATGTCAGGTCTTCGGTCGTCCATCTACTTGCCTTATGTATACGAAAAAAAAAAACTTGTATGTGTAAAATGACACATTATTAAAGTACAGACGACGAATTGTGAGGCGTACATCTGAACCCCTCTAAAGGAAGGGTTTAAGACGCCGTGTGCCTTCTGTTGTCCTGCTTCACTCTGTGGACCTAAGAGCGTTAGTATATGTGTGTAGCACATATTAAAAAAAATGTCCCGGAAATTAAATTTATTGATGTGGCAAAAATCCGGACTCTCGGTCGCAATAGTTGATACCCTTCCGGGTTTCTCCTGACTGCGAAATATCCAGGTCCCTGCTCATTAACCTACCCGCCGGGAAATTGTTTTGTCCGTGTAACGTGGATAGGAAATTGAATTGTGGCAAGGTTCTCCTTCCGATTTTATTACGCAGACCGTAGTATGGAGGGTTAAACTGGAGGATAAGGTGCCGATGTGCATAAGCGGCACGTGGGGTGTCGCATTTGTCTAATGAATTCTAAACAACTGCAATTGACGGAAGAGTGTAGCTTAAACCTCCCACCCTTTGAGGCCATCTGGAGCTACAGTAAAGTTACAGGGCTCCCATGATATGGGGCACAAAAGGCCCGTATATTAAGGCCTAGGTGCATCGGCGCTGAGAGGTCCCTAACCCAAATGCTAATCTATCTATCTAACCCTCCCACCCCCCACCCCCCACCCCCCACCCCGCGAGCTGTCCACCGGAAATAAATCACAATGTGTCCATTGCATTGAAGGCTGGATGTTCCACAGATCCTCCCATTCCATACTCCGGTGTGTAACTGGCAGCCATAACAGAGGATTTATGTTTTTTTCTTCGTGTGTATGCCTATACGTAATATACTTCTGGCGGAGGAGACAAAACTTTTGAAATGTTTTCAGTTTCCTTAAATTTCGTAGATGACGTAAAATACAGGCGATATAATAGGGAACTCGTTGATATCGCTAAATTTTGTGTGATTCTGTTTTTCGGTAAGGCGAATATTTAATAACGCAGATGTTAAATAAATTCTGGCTTCATTGTGTGATCAGCGTTGCAACACTGTATCTGTATGTACAGTGTATGGATGTGAAGGCCGTTAAGATATGGTAGTTGGTAAAGAACGCTTTTCTTCCCGCTCTCCTCTCGTACACGTGTGTTTCGTAGTTTGTGTAATAAATAATTTTCTTAATATTTCACTTTTATTGCCGTGCAATACAATACCAATTCTTATTTAAAACCAACAATTTGCACAATACTCTTAAAATCTTAAAATCATATTTTAAGTTTCACATTAAAATAGACTTAAATTCCTTCTACATGTTTCGATCCCCATACGGGATCATCCTCAGGGAGTATGCACTATGTCGTGAGTGAAGTTACTAAAACAACTTATTTTTATAGGTTATCTGGTAGCATGCGTATTCAGGTAATGCCTATGGAGTCTGGCTTATGCTTATCACCCACTATGGATGCCTTAGAAGTGTCCTTCGTCGCCAGTGTCCTGGCGACCAAGGACACTACTAAGGCAACCACTCACGAACCACCATTTCCATTTCCTCATTGGAGTCCCAACCTGGTACGAGTTTAAAAATTCCGTCGCGATAGACATTGGGTTCTTGCGTTCGCAACCACTCACGAATGCCGATTCTGCTTCCTCGTTATTGTAGAATCGGCGAATTCCGAACCGTTGCTTGAGCTACCTACTCTGAATTCCAGGTCCTTTTGTCTGAGGAGTGAAATTTTGCACAGGATGTCTTACACGTAGCGCCTGTCAGGGGCCCGATTCCTACCGCGATAGAATTTTTGAATTAGTGGCAGTATGAGACAGTTGCGCCATTATGCACGGGGATTGTGTTGAAAGATAGTGATAAATAACTGCTACATTTAATATTACGAAGAATTTTCATTTAATTGTTATGACGTAGGGAATCTGTGTTTTTGCCCATTCTGTGTATGTATGTGATTCCTATTACGCAGTACCTCACTTTCTATGTCACTGGACTTGAAACACGTCGAAAGTCAAGAGAGTAGTCCGAAGTCTGCTTTCTTCTTCAATCATTCAAACAGTATAACAAAGAACTGCTGGCTCTTCGAATGAAGTCAACGACTAGGACCGAAGTTAGGGCAGTACAATGAACAGGTATTACTGACGCAATGAAACTAGTGACTGTTCAACATCTCAAGAATGACGCATTATGCGTTATTGTCCCACTTCGTCCTTCGTAACTTGTTGCTTCTAATACCTACAGAAATGAGCATAGTTCAATGAAATTTTCACGTGCATACATCCGCGTCAAGTTGTGAAGGCTTTCCGACTCTTAGGGAACTAATTCTGTCCCCGTCTTTCAGGATGTGCTGGTGGTTTGGTAGGATCCAAAATGATGACTAGGTGTCCCGCTCTGCGCTGTGTATATATCCGTTCGGGGACAGAGTTAGACAGAGCTGTCTGGCCGAGAAAATTCATTGAACTCTCTCGCCGCGAAAGCTTCAAGGCTTGATGCACCTAATTGTTTTGGAGCTGAACTGAGACTCAGACACGTTAAATATTAACAAGATCCAAGACATCGTAGTTAGAGTAATAAACATTTCGATGGGATTCTGTATTCAGACCACGCTCTAAATGTTTATGTTCATTTCCTGAGCTAAGATTGTCCTGCCTTGAATTGGGATTTTTCTTTGTTTAACATGCCCGAGTGCGAATATTCGCCAAATAAACCAACCGTGGAAGCAGTGTAAAAATATTTCACTTGGCTTCTTGTACCGTGAAGTATGATTGGTGCATTTGTCAGATACATAAATGAATACCGATCACGTTGGCTCTAGCATTGCGCATGTGATCTTTATTAAGAGGTTCTGGGTTCTAATCTTGTCCGGGATAGTGCTTATTCTGACACTTTGTAGTTGCTTTCGAAAAATTGCGAAAAGTGACTTTTAGCTTCGTCATGTCTGGCTGTTGGTCTGTCCGCATGCGAAAATTCGGCGCCCACTGGACGGATTTTCATTAAATTTTATTTTTAATATTTTTCGAAAATCTGTCGAGAAAATTGAAGTCTCATTCAAATCTGAGAAGAATAAAGGGTATTTAACATGAAGGTTTATACATTTATGATAATATCTAGCTAAATTCTACTTAGAATGAGAAGTGTTTCAGACAAAAGTTGTAGAAAAAATCAAAACACACAGTTTATGTTCAGTAACGTTTTTCCGAAAATCATGCCGTTTATGAAATATTGTGGAAAAATATAGTAGAGCCATACAGATGTCGTTAAGTAAGCGAAATCAAATAAATGATTAAATACTGTTTTTTTTTTCCTGTGGCGCAACAGCCCAACTCGGACCTAGGCCGCGTCGTTTGAAGGTTTGTAGATAACACACAATTAGACGCCCACGCTCACGCGCGCGCATGCACACACACACACACACACACACACACACACAGTAGAACTCCTCTGAACGAGTGATCGCCTCATCGCAGAATCCGCTACCTATTCGGTACACAACAAACAAGAAAGGCGAACATTCATGCTCTCGGCGAGATTCGAACCTGCGATCCCAGCAAATCAAGCAGCCGAATATCTTCTCCTTAGACCGCATGGCCACGGGAATCGGCAAGCAAAGATTTATTGGCCTGAAATAGCTACAGGAATCGCGGACAATCAGACACGCGTCCACGTGTTTAATGATAACCCGCTATACAAATTTATGGTAGTACATGTTTAATAAATCGCATATGTCAAAGACGTATTCTTGTCATGCGCTTCCGGGCTAGGATATATTTTCCCATCTTTTATGTTTCGAAATTCTAGAGGTTTTGCTGTCTGGTTCATTGTAACTGTAGTTTACAATAAATTCTGGCATTTTTCACTGACGATGATAGAAATTGTTTGTTTTTTCAACATACTCGCTCAAAATCGGTAGCAAAGAGGTTAATCACTAGATCAGAAGAACGGTAGTTGGTTCGTGGATGCGGTATGATTGCATTGGTTGCAAGCACAGTCCCTTTACTATTTGGAAAGCAGACCTTGAACAGAATGCAGTACAGGTGTCCCGGATGTTAGGTGGGGTCGTCGTGAATGAGTCACTGTTAGCAAGAAGCGATGAAACTGCACGAAGCATTGAGATCAAACTCTTTAATTATTCCTGGAATACAGATAAAGAAAGCATCTGATTTATTTTTTAATTTGTTCTACATATTGCTGGACAAAGTTAAGTTGGTCTGTTGAAGTTTTGTGATGCAGACCTAAGTGCTCATGGAGAAGTACTGTTGAATTTGATCTGCTGCATCATCAGTCAACCAACACAGGCACGGTAAATACCGCGTTTTCGCGAATTTTAAATTTAGCTTCGTGTTTATGAAACATATGTGCAGGAAACAGTTCACTGCATGAATGAAATACGCGTTGTGTTAGATACTGCTCCTTATACTCTGAAACACTCTGTGTTTCGGACAATAGGCGTGTTTACTGAGCGGTATACAAAAACGTAGTTTCGCACCTTTGTATACAGGATGACACAAAAGTAATTTAACACGGCTTTTCTGTTAAACATCGTGTCCACCGATTTTGTGCCGTCTTGTATAATGGTGCGTGACATTCTGTACAGATATACGTCTCTTAACGACGGGGATACGTTCTGAGAAATGCGTTTTAGGCGATCTCGTCGTTGTGCGAACGTCATAGAATATACTGACACAAACCTGGATAGTATAGCCTACTACACTCCTGGGTTATGTGGTGTAGCCTATTGCTTCTAGGTTACAAACCTGTACAGCATGTTACTGAACTGAACACTGTAGGCAATTGTAACGTAATGATGTTACAATATTATAATCTTATGGTACCAACGTCGTGTATGCAATCCGTCATTGACCGAAACGTCGTTTTGCGGCGCATACCTGCATAGTAGTACTAGTCCTTTTCCGGTTTAAGCCAACTGAAACTTCTCGTAAGCCGTTAAGTGTATTTGTAATACTACGTTTAACGTCAAACTGGCCTGTATTTCGGCCCTCATGCAGATAACAGCGCCCACTGTACGTGGCGTGATCATTGGCAAATCTTAACGCGTACGACTGGGTGGCCTCTCGTCTTGTTATCCAATTAGCCGGTCTTCTTGGAACGTCCCAGAATAACTGGCCATAAGAAGTCAGGGTGACGCCTGATTTTGGGAAGCCAAACAACTCTACGTTACATAGTGACAGCGGCAGAAGTTCGCAGGGGTTCCGTGTGTTTACTGATGGTATGCGGACTCTAGACACGAGTTTTGATCGTTTGTGATTGTGGAATGTTCTGGAAAACTGGGTTTGAATTTTTTTTACTCGCGAGCCAATAACACGGCAGTGATATCTTTATCGTTGCACCGTGCATTTTGTAGATTCATTTAATTAACACACCAACTAATGCACATATATATCAATTAAAATTCTAAAACTTTCACATTAACACTTAAAACGCTCCTACACGTTTCGATCATAAGATCATCCTCAGGGAGCATACACTGTTCCTTGCTAAAGTTACAGTTTAAAGACACTCAGTGATTAACTTCGGTATGTTAACTTGGTGCTGTGGCAGCATGTCTGTAAGTATAAAATAAAATATAACATATATTTATTAATTAACCAACTCTTACTATATTGTTTTAACACTCTAATTAATAAATATGTTTTATACCTACAGACATGCTGCCACAACACCAAATAAACATAACGAAGTTAATCACTAAGTGTTTTTAAACTTTAACTTTAGCAATGAACAGTGTATGCTCCCTGAGGATGATCAAAAGATCGAAACATGTAGGAGCGTTTTAAGTCTTAATGTAATAGTTTTAGAATTTTAAGTAATATATGTGTGCATTAGATGGTGTGTTAATTGAACGGCAGTGATATTTTTCTTCCTGATATTAGTTTACAAGTAGGCTTATTATTACTGGCGCTGGTAGGTGTGTTCATTTGGAACGTGTAACAAATCGACTTCATGTGACATGAGAGATGAAGCGATGTTGTCACCCACATTGAATATTCTTCAGACTTTGTGAATCATGCCCTCTGACTTGTTCCGGTTCAGAATTAACGTCCGAAATTGCGAATATTTAAGATAGTTCGTAGAACTTGTATATCGGCTTATCACAGGGGCCTGTCTCTTTACACTGACACAAATACAGAAGGCTGAAATACATTTATATCCCGCATGGGATTTGAACCCACGATCCTAGTGCCTGTGCGATCGAAGACAGTACGCTTTGACAGCCACGCTGTCATTACGATCTACTCGTGTTTAAAATTAATAATTGGAACTTCATGTACGAGGTAATAATTTCAATTATTAGATACATGAATCTTCCGTATATCCGACTATTTCTGACAATACAATACAGTACATTACGGTATGGTACAATACAATACAGTCCAATACAGTGAAACTAAGGCTAACTGGATTGATAGGAACCATCTAAATTGCGTTATCGAAGGGAAGATAGGACACATAAAAGTAACGGGAAGACGAGGAGAAAGACGAAAGCAGCTACCGGATGGCCTTAAAGAAACGAGAGGATACTGGGAATTTAAAGAGGGAGCGCTAGATCGCAGTCTTTGGAGAACTCGCTATAGAAGGGGCTATGGACCTGTCGTAAGGCGGGCTGGGTGGTGATGGCGTTGATGATTTCTGATGGTTGCTGCGATCGACTGTAAACCCCTACCCGCTCACCGAGTAACCTGACTAAACTTCAGAATCATTTTTATTTTTTCTGCGTTATTTATTGTTCCAGTCTTGTTTAAATATTCTGTCAGTGACTGAGTGAGTTGACACTCGCCTTAAGAACAGCTACTGCGTCTTCTGTCCTACGCAAATAATTGCACCAAAATGAAGTCGTGGTTATGCATGCTCGCAATAGTGGCGTGCGTTTCTTTTCGGACTGTACCATAGTAGCACGTCGGCAACTTACACAGAAGAGAACATTGACACAAAATTAGTCACTCGGCCGTAGCACATGCGGGTAACAGCTATTTATGATTATCTCCATTTCGTGGTGGGTGTTAGATGGGCTTTCACGCGGTAACGCCACGTTGGAAATTCCATCTCTTTGTGTGTCCTTCTGGCTTGTGTGTGGAACTCCTTAATGTTGTAACTTGAGACGGCTGTGTTGATGGTGAAGATGATATTTGCAATTTATTTAATGACGCTGTCAGTAGCTTAAATTGTACAGCATGGGTGGTCACAACGAGGTTCGGGTATCTCGCTGGTGCGGCCCGCGCAATTTGCCAAAAATACTGTTCCGGTTATATTTAAGTAACACTCCAACAAATGTACACATATATGGTCTTTAATAAGCTAAAATTTACATTAAAACACTTAAAACGCTCCTACATGTTTCGATCATACGATCATCCTCATGGAGTATATTTTGTTTACAGTTTAAAATACTCACTGATTGTATTAAACTGTAACTTTAGCAAGGAACAAAGTATGCTCCCTGAGGATGATCGTATGATCGAAACTTGTAAGAGCGTTTTGAGTGTTTTAATGTAAATTTTAGCTTATTAAAGACTATATGTGCATTTGTTGGTGTGTTACTGAAATGAACTACAAAATGCGCGGTGCAACGATAAATACTGTTCAGGTTGTTTACATACACCCTTGGCTGACTTTGAATTTCTAAACAAAGGAGACTCATAGCTAGCTGAAACAAACTTTTTGTGTTTGTATGAACGGAAATAGGAACCCATCGAATAAGGAAAATATATTTTATTAAGAAGTAAAGGCTTTGCTGTTGCCTAACATGTTTGAAGTGCTGCTCCCGCAACTCGTCTGGCTGGCCACCCATGGTACATAGCGTCGAATGGTGTTCTGGTAGTGAACTTTGAATAAAATAGAAGTGGAAAAAGTCGTGACAATTTTTATGTACCGGTATTATCATGGAGAGATTGTGGAATACCTCGAAAACCCTCAGTCGTGGTGGCTGGTATACTGGCCGAGATTTGAACCACGCTTATCCTGTGTATAAGACAGGATAGAAATTTTTCGCTAATTCTAATTCTTCTTACAAGTATTAATGAAACTGCAAACAATCGAAAACTCTCGTCACCCAAGGAGTTCAAAGTGCGTATTTAGTAATGGGTTTCTTAAGAGCCCTTTTTGGCAGTGGTGACGAAACCTTGTGGGCCGTTCCCTATCAATTTGGCTGAAGACAAATTTGCTGAAGATTACTGTCTTTTGGGATTGAAGTTTACCACGCTTTGTTCTCTTGTCCTTGTGTTAAAGAGTATTAGTAAAGATGAAGATGAATTTGGAGAAAGTTGAAATTTGTCTGGATAATATGTAGCAAGTCAGTTGCTACGTCACGGAGGACAACCACTGTGTCTCCATTAGAAACACTAGTCGGTTAATGCTGTATAGAAGAGCAATATCTACTCAAAATCGAACTATCCTGGATTCGAATCCCGGTGGCGGCAAGATTTTCCGCATTCGTGCAGATCGACACCGAGGCCCACCCAGCCTCCTGTACAGCAGATGCCGGGTCTCTTTCCCAGGGGTAAAGCGCCAGGGTCGTAGCGTTGGCCACCCACCCCCTTCTTCCGCCGAGGTTGGGTATGCGTAGAGCTATAGCAATGGCTCCCCTCAGTGTAGCGATGGCGGGACAGCCTACTCAGATTTTTTGACGTTTTGCTGACCGTGCATCTCAGTATTTAACCAACTTGATTCACAAAATTTGTTTCACAATAAGTTTTATTTCATGCCTGTACATGTTTCGAGCACATGTGCTCGAAACATGTACAGGCATGAAATAAAACTTATTGTG
>Ga0123352_10006471_pt1 | contig 17919 bp, 10 predicted proteins | sample TergutLab28metaG_FD_89700 | JGI IMG/M metagenome (GOLD analysis project Ga0123352, IMG submission 89700) | Labiotermes labralis P1 segment gut microbial communities from Petit-Saut dam, French Guiana - Lab288 P1 | ecosystem: Host-associated > Arthropoda: Insects > Digestive system > Gut ... | reverse complement strand
TGAAAGTTTGGGGGTGTAAGGGGAACAAAAAAAGGCGAAAAGGGGAAAACCCCGGGGTTCTGGGGGGCCCCCCCCCCCCCCGCTATGTACTGAATACTAAAAATTGTTTGCGAGTTCTTTCAAACTGGTTTCCATGTATCTGTCAGAAGGCAATATTGTGAATCCCTTTCTTGCAAACTGGGAGTAACTGCGCTCATGATTATAGAAGGGAGAGAGGACACCAATCATCGAGTCGCAGGGGGAAACCGACCTGTTTTCTGTGCTTCTGTGCAGAAGTCTAAACTTTATCGGACTGTCGCAGTTCTTTCATGGAGAAATTAGAAAATTCACGACAGTTGTCCCAATTTTCCGTTTCCAGGCCACATTCTGACCTTGCACTTCCATTTTATAAAGCATCTTATATGAAAACGAACACATCTGCTTAAGTAAGACACATACTGTCATCCTGAACACCAAGAAACCTATTACAGGCAGGATTGTAACAGAAAGTAAAAATTCAGAGCAGAGGGATGGAGCTCACCCCATAAATACAATAAACATACAGGGTGCAATTTATTTCACTACTTAAATGTGTTACATTTTCTCAACAAAAACATATCTGAAGATTCAAACCTTTCGCCGAGTCGACAGGCGAATACTTACCGACATTTCCAAGTACTGCAGTGCCCTAACGTTCAGGGTGAAGTGTCCGAAATCTTTGGGTTACCCAGTTCAAGAATTTTGGATTACAAGACCCTGACCAAAAGTACACTACGATCCTATGCAATGTGGGTACCTACAGAACAACTGACGGCGTAACATGCCAGAAGACAAATCTTTAACAACAACACTCTGAATGTCTAAAATCTCTCAAATATACATATCTAGCATTATGAGTCTCGTTTTCGCTTTGCCCGAATCCACCCTACGCATTACCTCCAACTCTGCTAAATTAATAGCTTATAAAAGAGCGAAAGAGACCCATAAACTCCCCGTGACATGTCAATAAAGAAAACGTTTCAGTTCACATTTAGAATTTATAGGAATTTCAAAATCAATAGAATAACGGCGTGAAATTAATAGCATACTAAAATCAGAAATCGCCAATCTTAGAAAATGTTTCAGTGGTTAATTTATTCCCGTAAGGTCCACTTAAGAATCAAGGGAGTGCGAAGTGCCAGAAAGTGCAGGAGAAAACTCCGCGCTGATGAATTCGAAACTAAATCCGAGTAAAGGTAAAAGAAATAACCATTTTTTTTTAGAATGGCGCACGAGTAGAGGTGCCATTTAAGACTGTCGCCTTATTATGAAGGTTAAGCTACACCTGTACAGGCCCTGAGGGTTCCAGAAGATTAAGACTCCCAGATTTCAAGACAAGTGGCACATGAAGGTGGTAAGGTTGTCAGTCTTTACTCCCCAGGAAGTATTCCTGGTACTCATTTCTGTTAGAGGCTTAATCATCTCCAGGGGAATAGTGCGGCCGGATGGATTATGTCAATGAAAAATTCCAATGACACCATCTGTAGTCGAACCCGCGAACTTCCGGGGTTGTAGCTCAGTGTCTCAAACAACTGCGCCACCGCGTGTCCCGTCAAACTGGTGAACATCATATGGCTTGTAGATGGAAATTGGGCTGTAAAAGGAGACAGCATACCAAGCAAGACAATTGAAGAAGCCATGGCCCGATGCGGGCTGTCGCGCCACTGAAGAAGAAGAAGTTGAAGAAGAAGAAGAAGGAGGAGAAGGAGAGAAGGAGGAGGAGGAGAAGAAGAAGGAGGAGGAGGAAGAGAAGGAGAAGGGGAAGGAGAAGAAGAAAACGGAGAAGGAGGAGAAGAAATCATGCAAGGCACTACCTGACTTCAAACTGCCGTATTATTTTTGCGCCACCTAGTGTATATTTTCAGAAATGTACAAAAGGAATTGACGTTTAGAACGGGGGCAAACAAGAACCAGAAGTTCTGTAGAAAACTTACGAAGCCCACTAATTCAATTTATGTTTCAGTCAACACACAACATATAATCTCAATTATGCTTTAATGCAACATGTTTCGACTCGCAGGAGTCATCATCAGGCTACTTTAAAACCATACTGAGGTGTACAATGTAATTGTGCACATTTGGGATCCCAAAGGGCTTACGAAGCCCACGGTGTTTAAATACTTCCCAACTATACAGAGCGGCTAGCACGACTTATACATCAATAACGACAAAATTCAATGGCTTATTTATGTCCACAATTCCAACTGGTATGGATTCCCGCCACCTGAATGTTCCCAGACATGCCCCAAAGCTCCGAACAGTTACATATTTCACTTAATAACCCAGTCTTTTCACACAATAAAACCAAGAAATACACGAATGTTAAAAGTCTATTTCTACACGCAATTTGTCATAACTTCGACATGTTTCGATAACATGGATAGATTATTAAATACATTACATTTTGTCCTAAAATGGCTGTAGATATCACGAAATTCGTTGTAGCAGCGCAGCTAGTTCGCAAAATGTGGAGGGTGTAGTATTATAGGTATCATATCATATGATCACATAGGGCGGATTGCAAGTTTATGTTTTGGTAGCCTGAACTTAATTCAGTCTAGTGTCATGGTTAAGAATAAGTGAATCTGTACCTCCACTCCCGCACACTTCTTCATTGCATCGTGCGTAAGGAAGCGCAAGCTGAATTTTACGTTTACATATTTTACATTTTTTACATATACCTTCACTTGCAATTCATACTTTAATGCTTTTCTTGGCACATCGAGTACGGACGCGCTATCTCTACATTCGACACGCCATCTCCAAGAAAATATGTCGCTGCGTGTGCAATGCACGTATATGTCGGAGTGGAGGTACATCTCCACTCCTCCACTCTCAATACTGTCTGTAACAGAAACACTCTACCCTTAGATGACTGAGCTAAACTGGTTCACAACCCGTTCAATACGATCTGAAGCAGAAACGCGAATTCACAATGTCTGGTCCAAAACGTACTTCTCATATGTATTATACAAAGTCCTTGTAGACATGTCTAGCATTACCTGGACTTGTCTGCCAGCTGAGTCCTCCGATGAACATCTTCCTGTAAGAGAAGAAACACGTTTTATTAGTCAGCGTCACAGCTACTCTGTATACTTAGCGAAGTGCTGCAACTCAAATAAGAAGAATGCCTCTAACACGACAGACATGGCCATGGCAAGTGATGTAGGTAACAAAGAGAGAAAGGAGAAAACCATTACGTAAATTATGTTCCTAATGTCACAGGCAGAAAGATACAACTTGAAACTACAATTGAAATTACTGTAACTGTCTACCTGTCTTTCTCTTCATCCAGGCCATTCATCTATCCATCCTATCCATCTATCCCTCTTTATCTCTCCAACCACCAAAGAGTATCTATCTATCCAGCAATCTGTTCATCCATGCAACCATCTCTGTCTGCCTCTCTGCCATTTATTCACCTCTATATCTACTCGTTCAACCTCCAATCTAACAATTTTATCGAACAGACTTACTGAGAAATATCCACAAACATGTGCACTTTCGATCGGTTCGCAAATATGCACTAGCATGTTATGTGAATATCAGCAGTCACACAACACTACACTGAGTTGATACATTCGGCCTAGGCAGTACGAAGTATTTAACGTATGGTCTATTATCATAAAGCATACATATTATGTAATTTACTATTTCAGAAAATAAGCCTTTCTTTTAAACATTTATCAATTTAAGGTTTATGTAAAATATGAACAAATTTGGACCAATACGAAACCAAAAAAATATAGACAATTTTCGTAAGTCGCAACACTGTGGAGCATTCTTGTAGCAATTTTTTGATGTTTTGTTGACCGTGCATCTCAGTATAATCTTAGTAATTGACCAACTTAATGCACAAATTCTTGTTTTATAACAAGTTTATTATATTTCTCTACATGTTTCGAGCACTGTTATAAAACAAGAATTTGTGCATTAAATTGGTCAATTACTAAGATTACGTGTAATCATTGTTGCCATGGACACGCAACAATGAGTTCAGTTTGTACAGCTAAGCTATATATGTCGCCATTAACAATACATAGTGTTCATAGCCTTACATATAAAGTTCCGATACTTTTGTCCGATTTTAAAGAAATATGAAGTTTCTAGTTCTCCAATACCAAATTGCACGCAAATCCGTCCAGTAGCAGCAGAGCTGATACATGCGGACAGACGGACAAACGTGACAAAGTTGATGGACCCTTTTCGTGACTATATGCAAACGCACCTGAAAGTAATTAGCTGAACACCAACTGCGGACACCGCACATCAAACGTCATCAAACTATCGTTAAATCCTGGATAAGACACGATTAACAGGAGACTATAACACTGATATTAATAGCTGTGATAAACGGAAGACAGGTTCCTCAGACACCATCTACAAAACTATATGGGGTTATATCTCAGAAGACCATAAACTTACTTCAGCCCCTGCTTCTAATCACAGTACGTCGAACTGTAACCCACTTTGTACGACCAGTTCCCCCACATGCGCAGGGCCTGCCTATAGCATTGCAGTACCCACTATCAGCACCAAGATTTCAAGTAGGGGTTACACACAGCGGCTATGTCAGTAGATAACAATGTCCGTCGAACACAACTATTCATTACATGATGCTGAATTACAGGTATCACGGCAACATGTTTCGGCTCCTCGGTATTGTGCCATCTTCAGGCTGTGTTACAACGTATGTAAAGAGGATAAGTGCATTTCATTGAATATACTTTATATTAAATGCCAAACTGAGTTCCAAATTTTATACAGCTTGGTCAAATTTGTCATTTTTAAAGTTAATGAGAAAAATGATAAAACAGTTAAAATTCTAGGTATTAAAATTACAAAGTCAGTGTTATATATTGGGGACTTGGGGTCCCCCCCCCCCCCCATTCCCGTGTATTTTTTTTCTCGGGTTTTTTCAAATTTTTTTGTTTTTATATTTAAAAGTATTTGTTTTTTTTTGGGGGGTTGGGGGCCCCCCCCCCCCCAATTCCGAGGTATTTTCATCTCGGGCTTGTTACAATTTGTTTGTGGGCTGGAACTATTTTTAAATTTCGTACCAATCAGTTTTTTTTCCAACATTTACAAAACAAAGGACTTGTATTCGCGTTTTTATGCAAGATGGCAGCACGGCTACTCCTTGCATTAATCGATTTCCGGTTTGGGATTCTCTTCGGTCTACAGTTGCCTATGTTGTCACTAATTCGTAGAAAGATAACTGATAATCTACTTATGCCGTATCAAATATCAGGTCCCATTTTGTAAGTACAAGATTCGAACAAACATCGGTCAATTCCATGTTCTTATAGCATAGCTGTGTGTCACTCGATCATTTATTTATTCAAGAAGTTCTGCGAATACAGCGGGACGCCTACTTCTCTGCGAACAACGCAGAATACATGACCTATTGCGTCACATGGAGGATTAGTGAATAGTGAAGTGGAAAGGGTGCGGAAGGTAAAGGCCGTGGCTTCATATCAGGCATCATGCCGGCAATTACCTGGAACGACTGAAGAAACCCGCGAAAATCCCCAGTCATGACAACCGATCTCGGAGCAGGATTTGAATCCGAAGAAGCAGAATGGTCATCCACTCCCCTGTCTGAAGACCGCGAGGGACATGATCTTATCATTATCCATTAAATGTATGCCACAAGGACAGAAATCTCGGACGCCAGGTCGTCTGAGCGACTAAATTTTGTACGGTGGCGACCAACATTTGTAGGTCCTCAGCATCGAACTCACTAAATTTCACCCTGCTGGTACCTAGAATTTTTAGGGTTGCTTCCAGATTTCTAAAAAATCTGTCCACCCCTGATGCACTTCGTTCCAATAATGTACAGGAAAGGGTGTATCTACATGCCTGGACAGAGAAGTGTCCTGTATATGTTGCAGTGGTTCTAACCTAAAGAAATGTCGCTGGAACTGGAAGACTCATTACTATGTTAAGTGTATTCCGCCATTACAAAACACTGACGCAGTGTCTACTATTCTCAAGTACGTTATCTAGGTCAAAGGTCGGCAATTACTCTCATACCGCAGACCGTCTTGACCTCTTCTGTGACCACTACGGGCTATGAAGGAAGTGAAGAGAAGTAGGGGTTCGTGGCGAAATAAAACGTCAAGTTGCTCTTGCTTACGCGGACCCAATTGTAGACAGACTTACAGGATACACACAGAACCCCAAAACGAGTGGGCTTAATTGGAGATTTTTACAGTTCAGGGAGTACGATCACTGGTAAACACAGGCCGAATAATGCAGGGAACCTTGTTACACTTGTACTAATCATGAAAACAACAGTTATCAAGTACTATTACTGATTGAAACCGCACTCTACACCAAAACAGAATAAAATTGTGTTAATAATTTAATCGGCCACGATATCCCGAACTAAAAATGATGTCCACAAGTGTTAAAGGTAAGGATAAATGGGATCTGGAATTTACCCCACTCGGCCTTCTCACACCCGAATGCAGGGACAATAAATTAAAAATGTAAACATCATTTTCGCCCCCAGGAAAATCTAGATTTTTAGGCGCGTTCGAAAAATTTGCGAAAAGCGACTATAAGCTTCGTCATGTCTGTCTGTATGACCGTCGCTATGGAACTCGGCTCCCACTGGGCGGATTTTCAAGAAATTTGATATATGAGTATTTTTAAAAAATCTGTCTCGATAATTCTAGTTCCATTAAAATCCGACAGGAATAACGGGTACTTTACACGACGACCTATGCGCATTTATGACAATATCTAGCTGAATAATTCTTAGAATGTGAAATATTCCAGACAAAAGTTGTAGAAAAAATCAAAACACACATTTTATGTTCAATAACTGTTTTCGAAAACTCGTGCCGTTTATGAGATAACGTGGAAAAATATGGCAGAGCGGGGCAGGCCACAGATTACAACGTAATACGGCGCACGCGAATTGCGTGGGCACCTAAGGCTAAACATACACACTCAGAATATGTAATAATAATTCCTTTTCCACAGCAATAATGGTTCGCAAAGAGCCTCGACGTTTACAACCATTTCTTGGTACCGTGTATGATAATAAAAAATTGGGAAGGTCCCATATTAATATATTAAGCATCGCGTCGGAAGGTACTGAGTTTCAGAAACCGCTGCGTTTGCTTTAAAATTGGGGTCAGTATAAAGAAGTGCTCTCCCACAATTTTGCTCACTTTAGAACAATTATTAAATATTTACAAAGGGGACAGACAAAGATTTTGATTCAATTTAAAGCTTCGAAAATTTATCGTTCCAAGCAGCGATAGTACCTTAAGGTATGGCACGACCGCTTCATTCAACCTTCTTTCAAATTCAGCAATCAAACAGCCAACACTGCACAATACATGCTGTCAAAAAAAATGTTAAGTAAACCAAGAATCAGTCATTCATACACGCACAGATCCAGTCCTTTAAAAATCCCACTCTATATATGTAAGGTAAAGGTAAAGCGCACCCTTGTACAGGCACTGGGGGCTCCGTACAGATAGTACGGCCCATAGGGGGAGTAGAGGTATAGCGTTACTCTTTCTTGACCACGGCACTAGAAGGGGGTGAGAAGCCAGCGTCACTCCCCTGCCGCTCTTTACCCCCGGGAAAGACCCGGTACCCATTGTACAAGAGGCTGGGTGGGCCCCACGGCCGGCCTGGACAGGTGCGGAAAATCTCGCCCCCCACCGAGATTCGATCCCCGGACCGTCCAGCCCGTAGCCAGTCGCTATACCGACTGAGCTACTCGGCACACTGTACGTATGTACCACAACCTAAAGTACCTCGCTCTCAACTGTACCAGACGCTCACTACACCTCGCTTATTGCTATACGATATTCAGAAATCGCGAAAGAGACGAAAGCTCCTGTAGGCAATACCCGAGGTGCTCTGAGCGGTGCTGCTGAAGAGGCCGGTGTCCGGGAATATTACATCATGGCGTTTGGTAAGTAGTTACCGGCGTTTCGAAGGTGCGTACAGTTTAAAAAGTTTCTTTTTAGTATTTTGCTCTGAAGATAAAGGCACTATTATCCTTCCAAATTTCAGAAACTAATAACCAGTCAGCACAGCGGGGGAAAAAAAAAGGAAATAAAAGAAACCTGCCAGAATGAAATATGCAAAAGCTGGCATACCTGAACATCTGGACTATGCAACCGGAAGAGACAACAAAAAAACACTCCATAGTACACGTAAACATGTCGGCAACACGCATATAATCAGGTGTCAACAAATGTTGACTCAGTTCACCAGTGGAATAAAACTTCTACTCGCGAGACATTTGCTCACACACCGTGTCTAACCATACTAATGTAATTTCTCTGCACGAGTCCACTTACAATTACATAACACGTAAGAAGTCTATACATGGAATATCTAAACCGACTGTTTGGCGTCTGAAGGGAAAGAAAAGGGCAGGAGAAAAAAATTAACTAATAAATTCAAAAAAATTTCCTGACGTCGGCCTTGAGTTTTCATATGTCACGGACAAACAGACGAGTAAGTTTACTGAACCCCAATACATGCAGCTTTTGTGAACTTACCTTTAAAATAACACTGGCACAAAACTATAAGAAGTTTCCAATAATAAGTTAGCAAATACTCTGGTGCTAAGACCTTTTACTGCGACATGCACATGGCACAAGGGCAGTACTGGTATACACCAGACCACCACGCAGTCACCGCTTACAATGAAGCATTTCCACGACCGTGGCACAAATATGTGTTCGTAGCCGACGGGTGACAGATTACTTCACGTCGGCATCTGTTGCCTATCGCTTACCAGTCAGGTGCCTCTTAAGAGAACCGAAAAAAAAATCACTAGGCTCCACATTGTCAACAGTAATTGTGACGTGTCACGACGCTACGGCTGGGATGTAACAAATCACTCTCCGTACAGTACCGATCTCGCACCAAGTGATTCCCGCAATTTGCTACAGACACCGATACGAAGCAAGCCGCCAATTACTGGTTACAGACACGTGACATAAATTTCTTCTACGTCAGGATAAACACCACTGTGCCACGGTGGGACAAATGCTTAAATGTCAGTGGCGAATGGGTGGAGGTCTAATGTGTACCTTCTGCTACCCATACGCCATATACATTGCGATGTCAGAATAAAGTTCATGACATCCAAGTGTTTGATACTTCATTTTGTTACACTCCTCTGTATTTATATGCACATTTCTCTCACGAATCCAGTGAAACCTCACGCGTACCTAAAAAAGATCCGCCAAACACTGTTCGGGAACAACAATCATCCCAATCTATTTACTTCTTCCACAATGAATTACGATTTTGTCGAATAGACCCAAAATAAAATTTCCAGCCCAACAAACCTACGCGTTTTCAACCGTGATAATATACAACTACTAGCATAGGATTTAAATTTGACTGTTCTGCTATAAACAAAACTAATTTAACCCCCTGAAGCCTGAAATGTTGCATACAAAATTAGAATTTCAACTCTTGCCACAGAGAAAACAAACTACCTGCAACTTACAAAAACCAACGGATTACCATTATTTGGAAAAATAATGGCCATTGTTTTAAGGGTCAAACAAAACATAAATACACTGTACGTAAAAAAAATTCAGATTTTTCATGTTAAAGCATGTGGCAAGCCTGATTAAAACAGCGCTTCAAACCAGAAATACACAAAATTTTCAAAATCTAGAAGCCACACCAAAATTCTAGACGCCAAAGGTATGAAATAAAGTACGTTCCATAATGAGGGCCCACAAACTATACGCGCCACCGTAAAAAATTTAGCCCAGGATTTGTGCAACCCTTCTTTAAAGGTACACTATGTAGAAACACGTTAACGACTACAAAATTTATACATTCTAAATACAGTTATCAGCATTGCTAGCAGCTAATTTCTGCCAGATTATCAAGTTCATCATCCTAGATATTAAAATAAAATGCTGAACCCATACACACCGCTCTTCCCTCTCAGCCATCCAGCAAAAAAGTGCAGTATGACTTACAGAAAACTTAAAATACGTAAGAGGTATACGTCACGCACAGGTCGCTTTACATTAGGGGGAAAAGTCCCCGGTAGCTGTGCAAAGGAAGCTATGTTGGACCCAGAGACGGTCTGAGAGCTGTGGAGAAGAGAACAAGATATGCCATGTGCGTATAACGTAATACTGTGGCGCGTTCGCCTAATATTTACACCTACTCGGCTACCCTAACAGCCCCACACTATTTCACAAGAAAAGGGTGCTTTTATAGCGACTTAATGTCGCCGGCAACAATACGGCGCACTTACGCCTTCATATAAAGGGCCCGATTTCAACCAAATTTGGAATTTCTCGACAGATTTTCATGAGAGGTTCCAGTATCAAATTTCAAGGAAATCCTTTCATTGTCAGCCGTGCTGATACATACAGAAAGAGGGACAAACAGATGGACGGACATGATAAAGATAATGGGGGCTCTTAGCGACCATGCAAACGCGCATAAAAACCTCTCGCCCCTTCCAGAAACCGAACACCGTGTCCTCGATCGTCCAATCCGTAGCATCGTCACAACACGCACTGAAATATCCCGGCTGCTGTAAAAGATTGGAGGCTGACCAAAGAAAGGACTACATGCTGGGTACGCTCAACATGTTATCCTGTTATAATCATGTTCTTTTTCTCTCTTCCAAGTGAGTTTCCTCGCCAGAATTCTGCTTCTATTTCTTGATTCAAAGTCCAAGTTAATCAAAATTACATGTCGATTTCGTAGTCAAATTTGTATTCCTAGCAAGAAATGTTAACTATACAAACCACAGTTCTGCCACGTTGATACCCAAAACTTCTTACAGAACGAAATTCAGGTGAATTGGGTCCAGACATTTCCCTTACCACTTGGTTTGCAGGTCATGTCATTCCTACAACCAAGGGACATCTTGTACAAAGAGTGTATCATTGCTGGGCGCCAAGTCGCACGAGCAACTGAATTTTGCAGCATGGCGTCTAATATTTGTGGGCCCTCAGTATGGAACTTGCTGCATGTCACACTTCTGGCGCCCAGAATTTTGAAGCGGCTACTATATTTTTCTAAGTCTGCCTACCACTGTCTGACGCGAATATCAAAACTGAAAAATTAATTTATATGTCCACACATATATTAATTCGTGCTTGATTTAGAAATAAAAGTAGTTATGCCTTTCATGAACACCATCCAGCACACTGAAACGAAACATTAAACTATTTCATCCAATAAAAAAGAAACTCTCTTCAAGCACAAACGCACAGAGGTAAAAATGACAAAATTAAGGGGTTTACAACATCTGGGGAATCATTAAGGACCTTGCGAATAAGGTAATGAAGAACACATAAGAAAATGAATGGATTCATACTGAAAAACAATACAACCCGTTACAAGAAACTTCAAACAATCTACTATGCTAACTATATTCCGTACGACTTTTTAAAGTATAATGGAAATAGGCACTTTCGCAAAAATATTACATGATCTCAACGACAAACACTCATAAACTGATGGAATTCTGAACCTACTTTGCTTTATCGTTTACTGAAAGCAGTATACAAACACATCTTCACCAAAGATAATTTTAGCGATAAAAGACGTAGTAGTGGTAGGCATTTTCATTTCCATTCGTACGTCTCCTAATGACGCTGCCCGATAATCCTTTATAACGGATAACCAAATATGCCAAAACTTTAGCAAAACCAAATGATACTAGAATTTTTATTTTTATCTCTTGACAACACTAATCCACCAGTATAACTTACAAATATAGAACATTCTGCAAGTGCTGTGAATATGGACTACTGTCGTCAAAACTCGTTCAGTCAGAGCAAAACCGTTCCGTGTGGACAGGACACAAGCGCCGTTAGACAATCTCTTGTGATTGCGCCTACCGAGAACCACAACACGAGTCCTCCTCCCCAGACCCCATTCAACCGCACTGTGGAACTCATAACTCAATTAACCTAACACAGAATTCGGGTTCGTCCTTTCTGAACCCCAGAAATGTAACCATTCATAGAAAGACAGGCCATCCCAACCACATTCTTCACGGGGTTTCTTATGCGACAGCCTCTACTTCCAAAATTCCTAATGATAATGAATGCGACTTGAAATTACAAGCAACACAAAAATTTGAAACCACGTCATTAAATACATCAAGAAACACGGTGATCTCACGCAGAAAAGCACACCCAGGAATTGTCATTCAGTGTTATGAATAACCTCAAAATATGAAATTAGGTAACGCCCCAAACAATCGCAATGGCGTTTAATCCTCTGATGCCTGAAATTCGTCTAAGTACACTAAATACAATGCGTCTGGTTTTAAAAAACGATCAGTTGATGCTGAAGAGGGACATGATGACCTCTATTCAGGGAATCATACAACCCCAATGACACTGTGAGGGCAAATTTTTTGTTTCGTTTACATAAACCAAGTAGTGGATGATTAAAAAACAGAACCGTTTTCTTCTTAAAGCACATTACGTTTACCAAATATAACATTCCGTGTTGTGCATTTCAGCACAGTAATTTTTCCCCCTCCCTTTGCACGGGTGGGAGGAAAATGGCCCGACCACTTTCACACTTTGCGACGGCCTGTACTACAGAGAAAACAAAATGTAACAACCTTTTCCACATCACCACCAATTCGGTACATATACCTTTCCTTCAACATGTTAAATTTTTATGAAGTTATTTTCAAGTGCTCACACCCTCACCATATTACGCACTACAACAATTTTAAACCATCTACGGTGCGACAGTAAAAGAATGCAGTTATACACACAACGCATGGATTCAATTCACAAAGACACTTCGAGTATGAAGTATGAACATTGGATTATGTGAAATATCTAGACTCAAAGTCCATAATACTGTGTATGTTATGCGGCGCTGTTTTCGGATATGGATAGAAGCACAAGTCAACACGGCGTCCATTAGTGGCTACTGTTTCACGATACAGACCTTCAGGAAGGCAAACAAAATAAATTATTTCCATTAGCCTGCGTGTGTACGTTTGTAATTGATCGATTTCAGCAAACAGTCTGATATGTAATTTTAGTCACCAATACCTCTTTAAGAATTAATCGGGATACGCTGAAAACTAGGGGTAGAACTGGGACTTTTTTAAAGTCTGGATACAATTATAACCGTATCACACGCCATTACCACAGAGATAATTCAGATAGCAATTAAACAAGATATGTGATCACACGTTTTATCCCATGTAGCACACCATTCACAGACAGGCAATTAATAATAACACTTCAAACGTGGTGTACGGTAAACAAATGAAATCTGATTCGTTAACAGCAATAAAATTCCTCTAGATTCAGGACTCGGTTGTCACCTGTGTTACAGGTTCATACACAAGCATTGTTTTTGTATTTTAGTACACTGCAACACTGAGAATATTGTGCAGAAATAATTATTGAGTTCACCCAGACAAACACGATTAACAGGGTTGAGAATATACACGAAACGTCTGGCAATGGCCATGACTTTTTTAGGGATGAAGCTACCGCCACCCCCGCTCACTCCGGGCCGGCCTACACAAAGAGGCTCGCAACCAGCCGGCACCTTGCTTACCGTCCATAGTCCAAAATGCACAGTCACATCACATCCATTGCCGTTATTCACATTAGACGACGCAGAAAACTTAAACACGCACATAAATAGACACGTAATTCACCAAAAATAATCGTACACAGAAGAGATACAAAGACACACAAAACCTAAAAAATGACAACGTACCCTGGATCGTTAGGTACTTCCGCCGGTGAGCCTCCAGCCACACTCTCCTGGGTTTGAGACTCCATTATGAACTGTATTTTGATCGTTTACTTCAAAACTACGACTAAAACTAAAGGAGAATAGTGAACCCGGTTAGGAACAGCGCCTCCCCCTGTCTAATCGCACGATCGTACACACTACCAACACGATACTGAAGGTTTCTGGTCTTAGCGGAGTGCGACAACGCCAGCTTGATAGGCAGGGGGCAGAGGAGGGACTACGAGCGCACTTACACGCTGCGCGCGCTGCCATGTTGATAGATGACCAAAACATCGGCTGTGATTGGATGCAATCCGTGCACCTTTCGGTGCGGCGGTGACGTAACAAGTCTACATATTGCTCATGCGCGGAAACATACAAAACGCCCTTGTCGACATTTACGTAAGTGCATGGCATAGTAGAACGGAAACAAACATCGGGCCGTGGCAACTTCAGTGAAAAGTATAGGACACGAGTGACATCTGCGAACACATCTTGAAAGCGATTGAGGTCTTACACTCAACAAGAGATCTGGATGCACCAGTTTTAGACCACTATATTATTTTTATTTGTCTCTTTTACATAATGTGCTTTAAGAATACTTACGTTACACAACCCTGTAACCCATCTAGTTGGTACGTGTTTCGAATACGACAGTAGTTCTAACGCACTCTCTTCCGCAAAGATGGCGTTAATAACCACGCGCTTCTCTGCATCTGCAGTATTTCTACATATAGTTATGCAGTCTGCTATAGGTGGCAGAACAAACCACAGTCAAGGTGCCATCTTACAACCCATGGCAATGATAGATGAGAAGAGAATCACGTAAACACGCACATTTTAAGAGTGCCATCTGGTACGGTCTTTCGGTACCATTATTGCTGACGAACAGCGACAGATCCCACACCTGATGAATCTACGGCACAAGTAAAAAACCGGTTTTCCGCAAGGCTTTAAATGTACAAGTAAGCATATATAATGAAAGTAATTAAAAACTTTTAAGTGAAACACTGATAAAGGTTACATGTACTTCGTACATCCTATTGTGAAAGTACATGAATTATAATAATTTTTTATTGTCAATACATTTTTATGACAACTTGATTTGGCCAGAATAGGCCATCAGCAGCTAGTACAAAATACAAAAACAAAAAGTACAATTGCAAACAGTAGGTTCTAGATATAGGAGTCAGAACTCAATGCAGGTAGGTTTTCATGCACGTTTATGTTTTTATGTATTCATATAATTACATATACATACATAGAAGGTATATGAGAACAGTGTCTTGAAGTCATAGTCAGTAAACTTTTTTTTGTCACTAATTAAATAAAATAAATAATATTTGCAAGTGTAACAAAAGTATACAGATTATTCTTCCAAGATCTGAAATTCTCACGATGGATCCTGTGAAGGTAACCATCTTCTGGGAACGCAAAGCATGTAGTCTACTGGACATACTTGTATACTGAGGTATCTAAAATATAAACTATGGCCTCCAAGTTCCTCACATATTTGTAAACACTGGTAAATATCTACCCATATGTTAGACACCACCCACCTTCTAACATACCCAATTTTCCCCAATATACCTGCATATGTAAGAAAACCCCTCTTCCCCACTTCACACTCTTCAATTTTCAGGAAAATACCTACACAGAATATGTTTACCTTTGTTGCCCACATGAAAATGTTGCAAAGAGAAACTACAACTCATACACACGCCTACTAGAATGGAAGAAAAGAAGCAGAATTAATCTGTAAGAGTAAAAAGAAGCAATATGAAGAGCACAAATTAGAGCAGTTAGAAGAAAGGTTCTAACATCATGACTCGTACAGATTTGACGAAGGAATGCATGAAGTTTGGGTTTTCAACTAAGAAAATATTTTTGTAAAAAATAAGCATGGAGTCATAGAACATGAGAAAGGTATACTTGAAATATGGGCAGATTACTTCAAGGAAGTGCTTAATCCTCTCTATAAGGGAATTATACTAGAAGAAAAGGTCTATTTTGGACCACAGCATGACATTAGAGATCCCTTTGTACAAGAATTCTCAGCATCAGAGGAAAGTTGAAGAATTACAAGGCACCAAGTGAAGACTCAACAACAGGAGAGTTAATTAAAGGTGGAGGCAGGATGCTGTGCAGAAAAATCCATACACTGATGGAGAGTGTGTGGAAGGAAGAATAAAAGGCCTGAGGAGTGGAATATTGCCATCATATGTCCAATACATAAAAAGGGAAACAAGATGGAATGTAATAACTGCTGAGGAATTTCACTCCTGAATTTGACTTTAAAATTTTTACCCAGGTAGTAGGTCAATATCTAGAACCTTATGTGAAGATATACTGGGCGAATGTCGATGTGGCTTTCATAGAGTTCTATTCATAGCATATCACATTTTCAGCCTGAGAATAATCTGAGAGAAATCCTATGAATATAATGTGGATACTCATGAGTTATACATACTTTATAAACAAACACATGCTAGTACTAATAGAACTCAGTTGATGAATTATGAAAAATTTGGAATACAAAGTAAGTTTGTTAGATGAAAATGGAAAAGACAAACAATAAGGTGAAAATCCAAGGAAATATGTTACCTAGTTTTGAGGCAAGGTGATGCATTATTCACACTCTTATTCAATCTGTGTATGGAGGTTATATGAAATGTGAAAACAAACCCAGGGGGAACATAATTCAATACAAAAGGCAATGCCTCACATACGCAGATGATGGGGTAGTTTTGGGACTTGCAGTCAGATACATTGCAGAAACAGCAGAAGATATGACACAGCATCACAGATTAGTTTGACCGTAAGTGCATCCAGTATCATATACCAGATTAACAGAAAGAAAAATAATGATGTAGCAGAAGGAACTGAAATAAACGGACAGAAATATGCAAATGTAGAAATTTTTAAGTACCTAAGTTCCTTGGTAACAAATGCAAAGAGGCTGAAGCAGAGATAAAAGCAAAAATTATTGCTGATGATAAATGTTACCATGCACTAGGCCATTTACAGAAGAAATGATGTGTATCCCAGTCATTAAAAGTACATCTTTATAAAACAATATATAATGCTGATTGTAACCAATGGTGCTGAATCTTGGACCCCGACAAATAAAATGGAAGGTGTCTCAATGATTATGTGAAAAATGAAAATGCTGAGAAAAATACATACACCAACATATGAAAATGGTTACTGCAGAAAAAAATTAATCAAGAAATTTATATTCAATTTCAGTCTCCAACTACCGTATCGATCATTAACCCTTCAGCACAGAGTTATTTAAATGCCTGTTAATACTGGGCTATTGGATATTTTCTGCATGGTATTTAAATTTTGAGCTAAACTGTGGAGACTTTATTCAAAAATTGTGTCGTTATGTCAGTAATTGTTGGATTTCGATAAAACTTGAGGCAAAATATTTCAGAACCTCTGAGCTTTTTGAATGTGCATTGACATCTTGCCTTCAACAGTTAACTTGGTCTGCAATGTCTTGAAACAGCCTTCAACACAAAGTGCAGCCTAAAAATCAGGGCATCACAACATTGTCTTGTTTGTAACATTACAAATCTCTTTGTTGGCCTGGCCTTTTTCTCTGTTGGTTGGATTCGTTCTGGGAAATGTCTGTCAAGAAGTCACAGCACATTTTTCAATGGAATCACAGCCTTGTGTTTTCCTTTGAATTTCACTCCCATGTTCAATACTTACAGCTTGTACCAGATTGTTGTGTTAAACTGAATATGTGTGGTATGGGATGGACTCCATAAAGGTTGTCTATTTTTGTCTGGCCTGAATTTGCACAGCACATTCATACAACTCTGAATGGTAACACTGAGTAATATCCTAACCATTTTGAAGTACCATAGTCATTTTCTTTCCTTCCAAAAGATGCAGTTGATGCGGTTGATCTTTCAGATCAACTCTTCCCATGGGTTGGTTGTAATCTATAACTGATACAGGATTTTCATTTCCCTGTCCATGTGTTATTAGCCTTTTTCTTTCCCCCCCCCCCCCTCTCCTCTTTAAAAAATACAAACCCCTGCGCCCCTTTTTCCCCAAGCAACCACCACTAAAAACCAACACCCCCCTCTTTTTTTTTTTTTTTCCTAAAAAAAAAATATTTGTTAAAGCAGG